>LFCJ01000015.1_pt1 | contig 84441 bp, 92 predicted proteins | sample 643141 | NCBI WGS metagenome assembly LFCJ01 (sample SAMN03766243, study PRJNA286221) | soda lake metagenome | biome: soda lake; feature: Kulunda steppe; material: water; isolation source: sample B1-Br-g2 brine of Lake Bitter-1 | place: Russia: Kulunda steppe | collected 2010-07
GACTCTCCCGCGGGTGCTGGAAGACGACGCCAACGTTGGTGAGTTGCTCGAGCGTTCGTTCCTCGACGGTGCCAACCGGCTCGCCCTCGAGACGAATCTCGCCATCTGTTGGCTCCTCGAGGCCGGTTATTAGATTTGCAAGCGTCGACTTCCCAGAGCCACTTTCGCCGACGATGCCGACGGTCTCGCCCGTTCGGACGGTGAGGCTCACCTCGTCGACCGCCTCGAGATACCGGCGGTCACTGAGAAGGTTTTTGATTCGTGAGTCGGTCAGTGCGAACTGTTTCGAGACGGTATGAACCGAGAGTAACGGCTCGCCGGTTGTCTTGTGGCGGCGGGTCGCGTGCTCTTGTTGCCAGTACGCTGACTTACCGGCTGTCGCTTGTGCCGACCGCCCGATCCGGACGGCCTCGAGTTCGCCACAGGCGACCCGCCTACTCTCAATCGAGATGACTGGCGGATCGGTCGACCGACAGTCCTCAGTTGCGTGGGCACATCGGCTGGCGAACGGACAACCCGGTGTCTCCCCGAAGCGTTCGGGGACCTGCCCCGGAATGGACGTCAACCGCGAGCGACGTGGCGTGTCGGCAATCAACGACTCGAGGAGACCCTGCGTGTAGGGATGTTGGGGATCGGTGAGGACGGTCGATGTCGGACCGGCTTCCATCACTTGGCCGCCATACATGACGACGACGCGGTCACAGAGTTCGCTGACGACGCCCAGATCGTGGGTGATAAACAGGACGGCGGCATCGAACGTGGACCGAAGCTCGCGGATTCGGTTCAAGATCGCTGCCTGTGTCGTCGTATCGAGGGCGGTCGTCGGCTCGTCGGCGAGCAACAACGAGGGTTCGGCGGCGAGCGCGATAGCGAGCATGGCTCGCTGGCGCATCCCACCGGAGAACTCGTGTGGGTATTCATCGACGCGGTCTGCGGGGTCGGCGATGCCGACGGTTTCCATCAGTTCGATTGCCCGCTCGTGGTGGTTATCCCACGCCCGCTTGCGGCCGATTAGTGGCAGATGCATGTACTCCCGCAGTGACTGGCGAGTGGGGCGGTCGTGGGCCGCAAGCGACTCGGCGATCTGCTCGCCGACGGTAAAGACGGGGTTGAGCGTCGCGTTGGGATCTTGAAACACCATCGAGAGTTCGGTTCCACGAAGCCGCTGGCGCTCTGATGCTGAGAGTGTCGTCAGCTCAGTGCCGTCAAATCGTATCGACCCCTCGACGATCTCGCCGGGTGACTCGAGGCCGATGATCGATCGGGCGGTAACCGATTTCCCGGAGCCGCTTTCGCCGACGAGGCCGACGATTTCGCCCGCCTCGACGGTAAAGGAGGCGCCGTCGACGGCGCGAACGGCACCCGCTTCAGTTTGAAACTGCGTGTGTAAATTGTCGACTGTGAGTAGCGTCATTGCGTTAGATCTCCTCCAATCGGGACTGTTGTTGTGGGTCGAGCAGGTCTCGCAGGCCGTCACCAAGCAGGTTGAAGCCGAGGACGGTGAGCATAATTGCGATGCCGGGGGCGTTGACGATCCACCAAGCGCTCCGAAGATGGTCTCGACCGCCGGCGATCATCGTCCCCCACTCGGGTGTCGGGGGCTGAGCCCCGAGGCCGATAAACGAGAGGCCGGCCGTTGCGAGGACCACGGTGCCGAGGTTGAGCGTCGCCAACACGATTACAGGATTGATGACGTTTGGCAGGAGGTGCCGTCGGGCAACCCGGTGGCGCGGCGTCCCCATCAACTGCGAGGCGGCGACGTACTCCCGTTCTTTCACCGAGAGGACGCTGCCCCGGACAACCCGGGCGTACGTTGCCCAGCCAACGACGGCGAGGGCGATCATCACGTTCGTCAGGCTCGGACCGAGGATGCCGGCGATGACGAGTGCCAAGACGAGCCCGGGAAAGGCAAGCTGGATATCGACCAGTCGCATGAGCGCTTCGTCGACCCAGCCGCCGACGCTGCCGGCAACGAGGCCGACCGTCGTCCCGATGACGACGCGGATCGTCGTCACGAGGATAGCGATACCCAGCGAGATTCGAGCGCCGTAGACGATTCGTGTAAGCACGTCCCGCCCAAGTTGATCGGTCCCGAACGGATAGGCCAGCGAGGGACCCTGCAGCCGGTTTGCGAGCGTCTGGGCCGTCGGATCGTATGGCGTCAGGAACGGCCCGACGATGGCAACGAATCCAAGGACAGCCACGATGACCGCACCAGCTAGCGTCAGCGGATTGCCGCGCAGCTCACGGCGGATTTCGGCGAATGTGATACTCGAGTGTGACCTGTTTTGCGTGTTCGCTTCCGTTGTCGTACTCATGTCGTCTCGCCTCCAAGCCGGATCCGCGGGTCAAGCACTCTGTACGAGAGGTCCACTAACAGGTTCGAAAGCACGAACGTGACCGCTGTCAGGAGGACCACGCCCTGGACGACCGGATAATCGCGAGCGAAAATCGAATCGACGAGCACCGAGCCAAGCCCCGGCCGCTGGAAGACGATTTCGATGACGACCGCGCCATTGAGCACGAACCCAAATTGGAGGCCGACGACCGTCACGACCGGAATCAGCGCATTTCGCAGCGCGTGTTTGTAGACGACGATCCGTTCGGTCAGTCCCTTCGAGCGGGCGGCATCGACGTACCCCTCCTCGAGCACCTCGAGCATAGATGTCCGGACGAGGCGGGTGACGATTGCGGCCATTCCCGTCCCGAGGGCGATTGCGGGGAGGACGAGCGTTTCTGGGCCGCCACGACCGGCGACCGGGAACAGGCCCAGGTGGAGCGAGAAGACGATAATCAGCAGGTAGCCAAGCCAGAAATTCGGCATTGAGATACCGGCTAAGGCGGCGAGTTGGCTGCCGACATCGATCCGGCTTCCCTGATAGACGGCGCTTAAGACGCCCGTTGGGACGGCAACGACGAGCGCGACGACCATCGCGGCGACGGCGAGTTCGAGCGTCGCAGGGAAGTGCTGGAGCAGCATCTCGGCGACCGGTCGGCTACTGTAGTAGGACTCGCCGAGGTCACCACGGAGTACGTCAGTAATCCACGTTACGTACTGCACCGGAATCGGTTCGTCGAGGCCGTGTTCGGCCCGAAAGGCCTCGATCGCCTCCTGTGAGGGCTGTTGGTCGGTCTGTTGAATCAGAATCGTTTCGGCGGGATCGCCGGGCGTGAGATAGATTAACCCGAAGGTGACCACGGAGACGCCGAACAGGACAATCGACGCCGTAAGCGAGCGATAGAGGAGATACGCCCGTGAAATCATTGCCTTCCCCGACTCATCGGGACAATTGGTTTACCGATCACGGTGACTCCTCCCAGACACAGACCGACACCGGAATCGAGTATTGGTAGCGCCACCTGTCGCCCTCCTCTTCGAGCCACGGCTCGAGTCCGTCGGCGTACGCGTGCGGGTCCGAAACGCTGTCACCGAAAACGTCTTGGAGCAGTTGCTTCCTACTCGGCGCTCGCATCTGGCGTGTTGCCGTCTCGATGTGTACGTCAGGGTAGATGCCGGACTCGGCGAGCACTCCCGAGTAGTAGACGTGTCGCGGCGGCGGTGTGGGCCCCTCGTCATCGCCGCGTTCCTGAGCGAGGCGGCGGTGTGGTGGCCGTTCACCAACGCTATCGACCAACACGACCGCCCGATCAGCCACCTCAACGATCCGCTCGAGACAGCGGGTAAGCGATGGCTGGCGGTACAGCGCCCAGGCAGCGAAGACGACATCGTGGCTCTCGACAGCTGTCTCCTCCCACGATTCCGGGACGATGTCGACGGCCTCGGCGACGCCAGCCGTCTCGAGGGTCGATTCCAGTACCGACCGCATCGCTTTGGCATCATCAACGGCGGTCACGCTCTCGGCACGGGCGGCAATTTCTCGGGTGTAGCGGCCGGTTCCCGGACCGATCTCGAGAACCGAATCGGTCGGTCCCAGCACCGACTCGAGAACGGAGAGTCCTTCGGGCTCGCCGATGAATCGTTCCTCGTAACCCTCGGCGTGAGTTTCCCAAAAGTCACTATCGGCTTCGGGGTCGGCCCACCGGTTTCGCTCGTCGGTAACGAACGCCTGCCAGGCGGCCTCGTACTCGAGTCGGCTCACGTTTCCCTCCGGACGTCGGTCCAGTCGACCAGTTTGTCGATGGTGTGAGGGTCGATTCCGCTAACATCCGCTTTTGTCGCGAGCGTGTAGACGTTGTAACAGACCGGTACCGTAACCGCTTGCTCTTGAATCTGTACCTGAGCCTCGCGGTAGGCGTCAGCCGTCTCCTCCCCGTCCCGACTCTGGTAGCCCGCCTCGATCAACTCGTCGACCTCGCCACCGGGATTTGAGACACCTGTTCCGTCATCTTCGTATCGCAGCGCGCTTCGAATCCCTTCCGAGTGGAAGTTCTCGAACATGATATAGTCCGCCGCGGCGCTGTTCGAGCCGGACTGGTGAAGCCAGACGTTCGCTTCGCCTTGCTCGATAAAATCGTTGAACGAAGCGCTGTCGATGACGCGAATCTCGGTATCGATGCCAACCGCCTCCCACTCGTTTTGGGCCACTTCCGCGAGCAACTCGCCGTCGACCGTTCCCTCGTTAACGGCGAACATCAACTCCTCGCCGTCGTACCCCGACTCGGCGACGAGTTCTCGAGCACGCTCGTGATCCCGTTCGTACGTCGGCACCTCGTCGTGAGCACTCCAGCTAACAGTCGGTGAAATCGGCCCCGTTGCGGGTTCGTCAACACCCTCGAGTACCGAGTTGACGAGCGTTTCTTGAGAAAGTGCGTAGTTCATCGCTTTCCGCAACTGGAGGTCGTCCGTCAGCTCTCGATGGAGATTGAACAGGAAGGACGTCGCCCGTGGCGACTGTTGCTCGAGAACGGTCAGTTCCGAATCCTGGCGCAGGGTTTCGACACGGCTTCGTGGCGGGTTGAAAATCACGTCGATATCGCCGCCCTCGAGTGCGAGGACCCGCGTGTTTGGGTTGTCGAGTGCCTCAAATCGAAGTGACGAGGCCATCGGTTCGCCCCAGTACTCCCCAAACGGGACGACCTCGACGCTCGACCCGCGGTCGACGGACTCAATCTCGAGTGGACCCGTTCCGATTGCTCCGAACTCGTCGGCGTCGCTATCTGGATGTTGGACACAGACCATATTGTGAGCGATGGTGCCTGGAAACGCTGGAAACGGTTCGGTGTTGGTAAACGAGACAGTGTGGTCGTCGACTGCTTCGACGTTCTCGGGGGCGAGGTGGAGCCAGCCGTAGACGAACTCACCCCGGTCGAACAGTTGGTCGAACGACCAGACGACATCGTCGGCGGTGAGGGGCTCGCCGTTGTGAAACTGGACGTCTTCTCGGAGAGAAAACTCCCACGTCGTCTCGTCGACCGCGTCCCACTCCGTCGCCAGCCACGGCTCCGGTTCCATCTCGTCGGTGACCCAGACCAACGGCTCGAGAACCTTGGTGAAGTACGGCGTCACGTAGCCGTAGGTGTCCCAACTATCGTCAGTCGGGTCCTCCTCTAAGGCAATCGTAATCGGTTCATCGGCTGCTGTGGTGGGTTCTTCGGTCGACCCGCTGAGACAGCCGCTTACTAGCCCGATACCACCCGAAACCGTCCCGGACAACACCGTTCGTCGTGAGTGTCCCGTCGCCATTCTGTATCACAACAGTACTCTGCTAACTAATAATATTTACTAAATTAAGAGGATTTTTAATAATACGTTTTCCGTTCGAAACCGTGGTGCCATCTCAGACTCCAACTTGATGAGAGCACCGTAGTAACGCCGCTTACCAAGTCCGCACAGGGTAGTTCACTGCCTTCAATTCAGCTACAAAACGGTACCGAACGGCGGGTAGAAATGAGCAACGGTACCTCGAGTGACTGCCGTTTACGCGAGTTCAGCAGCCCGCCGCCGGAGCGACGGATCAACTGTCGTATCCTCGGCGAGCTCCTCGAGTTGTGGGTTACTGTTGTTGCAGTTGCCAAGGCCGTTTAGGGCGTAGCGGCGAAACTCCCCGCGCAGGCCGTCTGTTTGGACGAGAACCGCGAGGTTCAGCGCGTCGTTTTCCTGTACTAAGCGGTCGATTGCGTTTCGGCGTTGGTCGGCACCGACGTTTGTCTTGACTGCGGTTTGGAATGCGGATGACATATGTTGTGTTGTGGTCTGTTTTGCGGTGATTTTGTGTGTCGTGTTTGTCTGCGCTAATCGGCGAGACCGATCTCTTCTTGCTGGTCGTGGTTGTGGCCCTCGTGGTCGTGTTCTTCTTCGGGAACCTCGAACGTCGGGAACCGATCCTCGAACGTCTCCCAATCGGCGTCCATTTCCTCGTCGGTGAGCAGACAGGCCTCGAGTTGCTTCCTCACCGCTTCGTGGTCCATCTCGGTGCCGATCAACACGAGTTGACTGCCACGGTCGCCCCACTGGTCGTCCCACATCTCCTCGAGTTCGGGCATGGCTTCGAACTGCTCGTTGCGCTCCTCTTCGGGGAGCGTGGCAATCCACGGACCGGCCGGGGCAACGCGAATGGACTGGCCGGCGACGTTCACCATGAGGGCCTCGTCTTCCCGACCGGCGAGCCAGAAGTGGCCTTTCGAACGGACGATGGCATCCGGGAAGTGATCGAGGACGTCAGCAAACCGTTCCGGATGAAACGGCCGACGGGCGGAGAAGACAAAGGAGGTGACGCCGTGTTCTTCCTCCGCTGAGGCGTGGGGCTCCTGTAGCTCCTGAATCCAGCCTGCCGACTGGCTTGCCGCCTCGAAATCAAACCGCCCGGTGTCGACGACCGCTTCCACGTCGACTTCGCCGTTTGTCGTCCGGATAATTTCTGCACGCGGCTGCAGCACCTCGAGCGTTGATTCAATCGTCTCGAGGGTGTCCTCAGAGACGAGGTCACATTTGTTGAGCAACAAGACATCACAGAACTCGACTTGTTCGACCAGCAAATCGCCGAGGTGTTTTTCGGTGCCATCGTCATCAAGCACCTCGTCGGACTCCATCGCCTCCTGGAACTGGTGGGCGTCGACGACGGTGACGGTCGTATCGAGGTGGCAGTTCTCCATCGGTTCGATACCGGTCTCCTCGTAGAAGTCGGTCGGGTCCAGGTCGGACTGGTCGAAGCCGAGGGTGAGCGTCTGGGCGACCGGCAGCGGTTCGGCGACGCCGGTCGACTCGATGACGATCGCATCGAACTCCCGGTCCTGCGTGAGGCCGCCGATGGCATCGAGCAGGTCACCGCGGAGTTCACAGCAGATACAGCCATCCTCGAGTTCGATCAGCTCTTCCTCCTCTGCGGAGATGTCCGAGGATTCGGCGACGAGGTCGGCATCGACGTTCACCGACCCCATATCGTTGACGAGGACGGCGAGTTCGCGGTCGCCACTCGCCCGTAGAATATGGTTGAGCGTCGTGGTTTTCCCAGCGCCAAGCGTTCCCGAAAGGACTGTCACTGGTGTCGTTGTTTCCATGTATTACCAACCAACACTCGAAGCGTATTAGTAGTTATTATCTTAGACGATACTATTATTAACTCGCTGTGTGTGGCCTTTAGTTATCTGACTATGCCTATCTCCACTGACCGTCCCGACGCTGTCGACTGTGCAATCGTTGGCGGGGGCATCCACGGCTGCTATCTCGCCACGCACCTCCTCGAGGAGACGACTCTCGAGCGTTCCCAACTCGCGATTATCGATCCACACGACAGATTGCTGACCTCGTTTCGGTCCAACGCCCGCGCATGTGGGATGAATACACTCCGCTCGAGTTACGTCCAGCATCTTGGGCCCGACCCCTTCGGTCTCGAGGCGTTCGCCGAGGAACACGACCGGGCGGACGAACTGCGGTCGACGGTTGATTACCCACCACGGCCCAGCCTCGAGTTGTTTCTCGATCACGCAACCGCAGTCATTGAGTGTGCGGGCCTCCCAGCCTGTCACCGACAGACCGCCGTCGAGTCGATCACCGAGCGAGATTCGGGGGGCGGTGTTTGCCTCGAGACAGCTGATGGAACGCTCGAGGCCAACACCTGTGTGCTTGCCATCGGCCATGGCGACCGCTATCGCTGGCCCGACTGGGCGGCTGGACTCGAGGGTGCAGGCCACGTTTGGGACGGTTTTGAGCCGGATGCCGATGTCGAGCGTACCCTGATCGTCGGTGGTGGAATAACGGCGGTCCAACTGGCCTGTGACCTTTGCAAAACTCAATCGGTGGCACTCATCCCTCGCCACCCATTCGAGTGGGCGGTCGCCGAAGCCGAACCGCCATGGATCAACTGGGCGCATATCGAAGCTGAACTGCACGACGCACCGCCGGGCTCGAACGAACGCTATGCAACCGCCATGGACGCCCGAAACCGGGCCACAATCCCTCCGTTTCTCTACAGCACCCTTGAGGACCATCTCGAGTCGGGTCAGTTGACGATTGCCCAGGGCGAGGTCGTCGCTGCTGAAGCCACTGCGGATGGCCTCACGTGCACCCTCGAGTACGGTCTTGAAATCACCGGTGATCGACTCGTCTGTGCCACCGGCTTCGAGCCACCCTTTGACCATCCGTTTGTCGAGCGGGTTGCCGAAGAACTGACTCTCGAGCGGGGTGCTCATGGGATGCCACTGCTCGAGGATGAAACGCTTGCGTGGCAGGACCGATCGGGGACCCCACAGCCGATTTTCGTCACCGGGGCGCTCGCACTCGGTACTGTTGGCCCCTACGCACCGAACCTTCCCGGAGCGAAACGAGCCAGCGAGCGGATCGCGGCGGCACTCGAGGACCGTCCCCGCTCACGGCTCGAGGCGTGAACTTTCGGGGGCCTCGAGATCCTGTTCGATTGCAGTGACGATGCGTTCGCCGCTCCGACGAGCGCCGATTATGTTCCGGGCGAACGGGCCGAGAACCCCCTGGGCACAGGCACCGCTCACGGCCACCCGTGTCGGCGTTCCGTTCTCGTCTTTCCATTGGAGTGTGTCGTCCTCGAGCACCGGCGCGCCCTGGTAGCCCGTCGCCAACGAGGTGCGGTCTCGAAGGCGTTTCATCAGGGTGCCCTCGTACGGTGAGCCAAAACCAGTCGCACAGAGTACGTGATCGAGACACAGCGCCCTGCCGTTTTCACCGGTGACAACGACCGTGCCGCCGGCTTCCGTCGCCGCTACAATTTCGGTTCGCTCGAGGGTGATTGCCCCGGTATCGATCGCCCGCCGAAGCCGGCGAAATACGGCCGGAGGGATTGCGCCGTCGTGTCGGGCCTCACCAATTAGTTGTTCGCGGGCGCGTGAGGCTGGCGCTAGCTCGTGAAGTCGCTCTAGAACAGCAGCCATGTGCATCCATTCTGTTGGGGCCTCGAGGGTGTTGACGCGAAACGGACTGCGGACGAACATGGTAACCTCCCGACCGGGTTGGGCAAGACTCGGTGCGAGCTGTGCGGCGGTGATTCCGCCGCCGACGATGCCAACGCTGGCTGTTTCCCCAATCTCATCTGGATCGAACGCCGGCTCCCAGACGTGGGCGACCGGTGCCGTTTCGGCTAGCTCTTCGGCCCATGCCGGCTCAGTGTAGGAATCACCGTACCCACAGGCGAGCAGACACCATCGCGTCGACCAATCGCCGGCGGTCGTCTCGAGTCGAATTCGGTCGGTTTCGACACACAGACCGGTCACACTGGCTTCAACGACCAGCGACTCGAGTCCGTGCCGGTCACAGAGCCAGTCGGCGTGGTCGAAAAACAGTGCGGTTGTCGGCCGGTCTGCCCCCACCTCAGTTGCAACTAACTCCGCTTTCCGCCCGCGTGCCTGCGCGAAGTCTCGAAGTGAGAACGGATCACGACCGACATGGTGGACAAACGGAGACCGGAGTTCGGCCGTCCCACACTGGCGGCACTTCGTTTTGAACGACTCGAGGAGCCCGTCTGGTTCGACGATGGTCAGCGCAGATCGGTCGACGATGTCGCCCTCGAGCAGTCGGATAGCAAGGTGGACGCCATGGACGCCACCGCCAACGATGGTTACCTCCGCGGTCGTCATTAGTGCGTAGCTCGTCGGTCGTCTCGGTTGCCAGACGCTCGAATAGCTCGATTGCTGTGTCCGCGTTCGACCGCTCCCACGCCGGTGTGGATCCTGTCACTCATCCCAAATATATTAAAATCAAGATGGGTATTAATAATATCGGAACGCATCGGCAGATCGATGCGTATCCGAGAAGCCAATCGCCTCAGCAGCGACAAGGCAGTGTGCGGCGCTACGCTCGTTGATTACTGTCGCCCCGAATCGGTGGCGATCCGGTCGGCATAGAACACAACGGAAAAATCCTGTGGGCTGGGGAGTCCACAGGCAAGCCAGCCGAGACAGGCGAGAAGAGCAATTGGTTGGTCGGCCGTTGGCAATCCACCGACGGCAGCGAGTACAACCAGCGGAAGCGTCAGCGAGAGCGGCATAAGGGCGGCGAGTCGCAGGGCCAACGCGGGCTCGTCTCCCGTCAGCGTCGGCCTGACTGCTGCCCACGGGCTGCTGGCAAGCGTGCCGATGACGCCACCCTGACGGGTTGGCAAGTACTCGAGGCGGTAGCTGATGCCGGCGACGTGGAGGGCAAGGGCGTGAGACCACTCGTGAGCAAGCGTTCCGACGATGACAGCTACCAGCAGTGCTCCAACTGCGAGGGCGACTGTCAGACTCATTGTACTCCCCTCGGAGTCAGATACCGACGTGATCGGCGTGCCGTGCTCACAGGCTGTGCAATCGGCCGACACGGTAAGGGACCGTCCCTTTACTCGTGTGAGCTTTATTCGAGCGAACTCGCCTCGAGGGGACGGGCGGCTTCCCAGTAGCGTTGCTGGGTTGTCGTTGCCCACGAGCGGACGGTTTCGCTTTCGGTGTCGAGGGAGGCCTGTAGCCGGCCGGTATCATCTCTCAGAAGGAGGCTCACGGCGTCATCGGTGATCGTCACCGCCACTGGAACGGCCCCATCTGCGATCCGGATCGATGCTCCCTCCGCCTTGAGGAGCGTTCGGAGCTGACGGGCCAAGACGGCATCCTCGGCGACCGGTTCGATCGCTGACGCCGAAAAGACCCCCGAAAACTGTCCGCCGGCTGTAACCCAGTGGGTGACGGCCTCGAGCGTTCGTTCATTAAACGCATGTGAGAGTACGTTGACCTCCGTTGATTGCCGGATGAGATCAACAACGCGACCAACTGGTGCGCTCGGGCGTGTCTGACTGGGAACCGTGATCGTCGCTCCTTTGAGATGACGCAGATCAAAGGAGAGCGCGTCGGTTGGCAGCCACTCGACGATGCCACGCAGCGTCGTCTCGGTCTCGAGAATGTCATACAGCTCGCTGACGCCATCGGCGACGAGTCGGCCCGTTGCTGTCGCCTCGTATGTGCCCGCCTGTCGCTCAATCCAGTGGCGCTCGGTAAAATCTCGGATGATTCGGCCGAGCGTCGGCTGGGAGGCGCCGGTAACGGCCTCGAGCTCCTGACGGGTGTGTGGTCTCTCTGCGAGCGTCGTGAGGACATCGACCCGATTTGCAGAAAGCGCAAGAAACTCGATTTCCTCGAGCACCGAATCCATACCTCAAGTTGTGGCTAGTTCCGCAAGTCAGTTTCGACGCTGTCTTTTTCAGGCCGTGAAATCTACTCGCTCGGTAATTTTCTGTTAGCCGGCGACAGGCTTTCTTCCCCTGATTATTTTTCTAAATTAATTTATACGCCGTCAGTCCCTCCCTCCTGTTAATGAACGAGTGGAAGACAATCGAGTCGTCTCTTCGCCCGAAGGTGTCTGTGCATGCTGAGTGAGGGCCACCGACGAACACTCGGCGTTTTCGTGCTCGTGAGCATCTTCTTTGGCGGGACGTTCGTTGCCGCGAAAGCCGGCCAGGCCTACGTCCCGCCGCTGCTGTTGGTCGCCCTTCGCTTTGACATTGCGGCGGTCGTTCTCCTCGGGTACGTTGCCCTCACCGTCCGTGACCAGCCATTGGTCCCCCAGACGCGAGGCGATGTTATTGGTATTGTCGCCGCAGGTGTCTTTGCAATTGGCCTCTCAAACGGGTTGCTCTTTGTCGGCCAAGGGTCGGTCTCGAGCGGTGTCGGCGCAATCCTGTTCGCGCTGGTTCCGATCTTTGCTCCGCTTTTCGCCAGCGTCTTGCTTACCGACGAGCGGCTGTCGATTGCCGGCGCGCTCGGAACACTCATCGGCCTCGTCGGTGTCGGCGTGGTTATGGGTGTCACCCCGACGGCGCTGCTCTCGACGCTCAACGCCGGGGCGCTCCTCATTCTCGCTGGCGCGGTAAGTCTCGCGCTTGGAACCGTCCTGATCCGCCGTACCGAACCGACGCTCTCGAGTACCGTCCGAACGGCGTGGGCGTTGCCTATTAGCGCGGCAATGCTCCATGCACTCAGCGCTGGCATGGGCGAATCAGCAGCGACGATCGAGTGGACGTTCGGAGCTGTCCTCGCACTTGGCTACCTCAGCATCGTCGCTGGCGCAATCGCATACATCGCCTACTTCGACTTGCTCGATGACGTCGGGGCGACCCACTCGAGTCTGGTGTTCTATGCGAGTCCGGTCGTCGCGACGCTGTTCGGTTGGCTGTTGTTAGGTGAGCCACTGTCAACGGCGACCGTCGCCGGCTTCGCAATCGTCGTCGTCGGCTTCGTGATTATCGCCCACGAATCACTTACCTCACTGTTCGGCCGTGTTACCACAACGAACTCACACTCGACGGATGGGTTTGAATGTACGCAGGATTGAGCTGGCCGTGTACCATTATAACAAACCCGACTAATCGAGCTAATTATATGAAAACAAATATTTTATTTTGTGGTCTGTATTTGAACTGTGAGTGACCGACACAACTGATAATCTATATTTCGTTTGTGTGTTGACGGACTGACTGAAAAGATTGACACAAAGTCCGTTTTGCCTGTCTTTCATCGACCCAACGTACAGTCGGAAACTACCACCGAAAGACGGCTGCTGTAGCCATTTCACTCGAGTTGACTATCGGCTGTTTGACAACTGATCCTCGAACCGGATACCGACGACTACTAACGTGAGAGTGGACGATCAGTTGGTGGTAGTTACCAGTTTCGAAATCGTAACCAGTTGGTTCCATCTATTAGGATAACTATCAATTATCAATAGATATCAAATAACTATAACCCAAGGCTGCGTACGGAGGGACGATGATCCAATGAGATACCTGTTTTTTATGAACACACCGGCGCACGTCCATCTGTTCAAAGGGAGCGTTCAGACCCTCGAGGCAGCCGGACACGACGTATTGGTCCTTGCCCGCGATGACGGCTGTACGGAAGCGCTCTTAGACGAGGCCGACCTGCCGTACGAAATCTATGGCGAGCGTGGGCAGACAAAGCGCTCGCTGGCCTGGGAGTTGCCAGGGCAGGTGACACAGATTGGCCGACGTGCCCGTTTCTTTGATCCGGACTTGATATTCGGCATTGGCCCGTACGCCTCGGTTGGGAAGGTGGTGACTGGTGCGCCAACGATTGCGGTTCTCGACTCTGAAACCTCTCTCGATCATGTCGTCTCCCGGCCGTTTGTCGACGTTATCCTCACTCCCAACGCCTTTCGGGAGGACCTCGGCGACAAACACATCCGGTTTCCTGGCGTCACCGAACTCGCCTACCTCCACCCCGACCGATTCGAACCGGACACGACCGTCCGAGACGAACTCGGTCTCGAGCCGGACGAACGCTATGCTGTCGTTCGATTTAACGTGTTGAACGGCCACCACGACGTGGGTCACGAAGGGTTCTCACCCCAACAGCTCCGTGATCTTATAGCCACGTTGAGCGAGGAGGTGACGGTGTTTGTCTCCGACGAAAGCGGGCGACTGAACTTCGAGCACCTCGAGGCAGAGCCTTATCACCTCCATCCGGCTCGAATCCATGATACACTTGCTTGTGCGTCGTTGCTCGTCGCCGACACCCAGACGATGGTGACTGAAGCCGCGCTATTGGGGACGCCGGCGATCCGGTCGAACTCCTACGTCGGTGAGGGAGATATGGGGAACTTCTACGAACTCGAGCGGTATGGATTGGTCGACAACATCGAAGCGTTTGAAGACGTTCTAGCGCGAGCCCAGAGCGTGCTTACTCGAGAGGGAGTCGACGAGGAATGGGCTCGGCGGCGTGACCTCTACCTCACCAACACCATCGACCTCACCGGATTGCTCTGTGATGTCGCAGTGGCGAGTGTCGACGCTGTTCGGGCCGGTGATCCGTCCAGAAGTGATGAGTCGGTCGTTATTGATGTGACGATGGATGAGTCGACCGCAGAACCGTCAAAACGCCAAGAGTCACGGACGGAGGCGCGGTGATGAAGGTCTGTACTGTCGTCGGTGCACGGCCCCAATTTATCAAAGCTGCCGTTGTCTCCCGCCAACTCCGTGAGCGCCACGAGGAGGTGTTGGTCCACACTGGCCAACACTACGACGACTCGCTTTCAGGGGTCTTTTTTGACCAGCTTGCTATCCCCATACCCGACTACAACCTCGAAGTCGGGTCAGCAGGCCACGGTCCCCAAACAGCGGAAATGGTTGCTGGTATTGCGGACGTCTGTGAGTCAGTCGAGCCGGATGTGCTATTGACCTACGGCGATACGAATTCGACGCTTGCCGGAGCGATCGTCGGCGCGAAACGAGACCTCTTGGTCGCTCACGTTGAAGCAGGCGTCCGGAGCCACAATCGGTCGATGCCCGAAGAAATAAATCGGGTGCTCACCGACCACGCCGCCGACCTGTGTCTCGCTCCAACAGCGGCCGCAATGGCCCAACTCGAGGCGGAGTCAGTCGCCGGTGAAACGTATCTGACCGGCGATGTAATGTACGATGCGATTCTCGAGGTCGAAGCGGGAGCCCGTGATCACTCGACAATTCTCGAGAGCGTCGGTGTCGAACCCGAGGCATACATTTTGGCGACAGTTCACCGAGCGGGCAACACCGACGACCGCGACCGACTCGAGGCAATCGTAGAGGGGCTTTCGACCGCCCCGCTGCCGGTTGTCTTCCCAGCCCATCCACGCACAGTCACGCGTCTTGAAGAGTACGGACTGCTCGAGCAAGCCTCACGGAAACTCATCCTCATCGAACCCGTTGGCTACCGTGATTTTGTCCGGCTGTTAGGGGCTGCAGAGCGAGTCGCTACTGATTCCGGAGGCGTGCAAAAGGAGGCGTTTTTCCTCGATACGCCCTGTCTCACGTTCCGGACAGAGACCGAGTGGCCAGAGACCGTTGATTGTGGCTGGAACGAACTCGTTAGGGCTGATAGCGACGATATCCGTGCGGCCCTTTCCCGTGAGCGATCGCTCGATTCAGAAAGAAAGCCACGCCCTTTCGGAGACGGCCTAGCCGCAAAGCGAGTTGTTCGAGCGCTTGAGACGACTGTGGCCGACGCCCGGTCGAAGACGGTCCAGTCGCCGACAGTGGAATCGTCTACACAGGAGAGCCCCCACGGCTAACCGTAACGGTTGCGTCCGGGGTCGCGTCAGTTTTTTCCGCCGTCCCAACCCATATGCCCCTTCTAATTATATCTAATTACAGAAGATGCCATCGAACCTCGCAGCGGTTGACGTCGATTACGAAGACGGTGACGGAGAATCGCCTACCGACTATCCACGACTGCCCGACAAAATCGAGAAGGCAATCGAGGTAACCCGTCAGGGCTTAGAGCAGTATGAGAATCCGGCGGTGATGTGGACTGGTGGGAAAGACTCGACGCTCGTGCTCTACTTCGTCAAAGAGGTCGCCGAAAAGTACGACTATGACCTGCCAACAGCCATCTTTATCGACCACTACCAGCACTTTGAGGATCTGACGGATTTCGTCGACCACTGGGCCGACGAATGGGGAATCAAGGTCTACTACGCCCGCAACGAGGACATCGGGGAGTACGTCGATGAACACGACCTCACGCCCGGCGACGACATCGAAATCGCTGAGCTCTCCGAGCACAACCGTCACCACGTCGAGAACATCCTGGAGTACGAAGAGGACACGTTCCCGTTCTTGCTTGACACCTACGCGGGTAACCACCTGCTCAAGACGGTCGCGCTGAACGACGCCTTAGAGGATCTCGAGGTCGACGGCGTCATTTCGGGTGTGCGCTGGGACGAACAGGAAGCCCGTGCCGATGAGACGTTCTTTTCGCCGCGTCACGATCCGGATATCTACCCACCACACGACCGCGTCCAACCCATCCTCCACTTCGAGGAGGCCGCCGTCTGGGAGGCCTTCTGGAACTACGTCGTTCCCGACACCGTCGCAGAATTCCCCGATGACGGCTACATCCCACAGAGCGATGACGACCTGCCAAACGGACTCACACAGGACGATATCCCCGTCTCGCCGAAGTACTTTGCCGGCTTCCGCTCGCTTGGGAGTGAGATCAGTACCGAAAAGTCCGACGACCAGCCCGCGTGGCTGCAGGATCTCGCCGGCACGACCGAACGCGCCGGCCGCGCCCAGGACAAAGAGGACCTGATGGAGCGCCTGCGTGATTTGGGATACATGTAGGCAACGACTGCCGAACTCTCCGTTTTGAAAACCAGTTGGTTGGGCGTGAGGGACCGCCTGCCCGAATAACACTCTCATCTGGTGTTTGAGCGAACTGCAAAGCGGTTTCAGTCCGTTAGCGCGTGGCGCGGTACTCGCCGTGTTTGACACCAATTGCGAGCATAATCGCTCCGAAAATCACCATCGAGGGTAACACCATCATGAGTGTTGTCTCAACAGCCATTGGAATCGGTGCACCGATGAGGCCACCGACACCGAGGGCGATTACGAGCGCAAACACACCGACTGTCGTTGTCGTGTTAAACTCCATATGAGATGATTAGTCTCGAGACTCCTAATGGCTCCGGAACGGGGCAACCCAATCAGGCCGTTTCGTCGGAGGGGCGAACGAGGTTCGCTAACTCGACGAGCCCGCCGAGGAACCAGCCAAGTGGGAACGAGAGGCCAAGCCACATCAACACGTATCCAACGCCCTCGAGTTCGAAGTTTGCCCGCAGCCACTCGTTGAGGCCGCCGATGAACAGAATCGAATCCAGCAGCCAGACCGCAAAGTTGTAACTTGGCGCTAGTACGTAGGGCTCGAGGGCAGGCGTCACGAGCGCGGCGACGACCGGTGGGAGGAAAATTGCCGTCATCGCGAACGGATAGGCCAAGGCGACTGAGAGCGGCCGACCGCCGTATTTCGAACAGATTGCCGCAAGCGCAGTCGAGAGCGTGGCGACGAAACTGGCGGCGGCGATGGCGAGGAAGGGGCCCGTCTCGAGTTGGATACGGGCGACGACGGTCAGTGCGCCCCACAGGACGAGCGCGATCGCGGTGACGCCGACGATGCCGATTCGGGTGATCGTCGAGTCGAGTTTGATCGCGTAAAATCGGGTGGCAAAGCCGAGTACGGTCAGCGGGTAGAGGACGAGGAGGCCGAGAATGCCGATTGCACTCCATAATTTGTAGGCAATTCGCTTGGGCGTGGTTTTGGGCTTCCACTTGCCCATTACTGAGTGGCCACGCCCTCGCTGTTGGGGGAAGACCAACTCCATCCACGCACCGTGTAATCGCTGGATATCGATTTTGATCGCTCCAACGAACCCGACACGCTTGTGTGAGCGGGTAGACATACCCGAGGTAACTGACCGGTCCACCGTTAACGTTCCGGGTTTACTGTAAGTAGTATATTTGAATAGACCTCTCTCGAGGCGGCGTTCAATAAAATTAAAAAGTTATAGAAAATGCATACGAAACGGTGGTTTGATACTTTGATGAATCTACTGTTCGAACGTTGGTTTGCTTTCTTACCCTTTCAGATTATCATCTACAGCAATCGGACAAATAAAACTACAAAAATAATGTAGGTATTGGTGGTTGTCCTGTAATTATATTCTATCTAATCCTAAATATATAATCTATCCGATAGTTCTATAAATCCGGATTGTGTAGCATACAATATGCACGGGGGGACGGGGCGGTCTACGACGTGGAGACGCTGGGATGACCGGGCAGCAAACGAAATTGTTGCGATTATTTTGCTTATTGGACTGGTCTTTGCAGTCGCCTCTGTTGTTGTCCTGATCGGCTCATCGGCCATCGGTGGACTTGAGAGTCAAAATGAACAAGAATCAGCTGAGCGCTCACTCGAGAGCGCCCAATCGGATCTCGCCTCCGTGCAGACCGGAGACAGCACCGATGTGCGTCTGAGTTCGGGTGTCTCGGAGGGGACAGTTGTTGATCCGGACGATGGGAATATTTCCGTAGAACTCAACGGAACTGCGTACGGTCCCTTCGATATTGGTTCGATTGTCTACCAGAACGCGCAGTCGGATGTGGCCTATCAGGGTGGAGGTGTCTGGCGCTACGACGATGGCCAGACGGTCATGCTGAGTCCACCGGATCTCTCCACGAGTGTTGATTCGGATGGAGATGAGGCCACCTTCAGATTCGATATCCCCGAACTCTCAGGCGAGCAGATGCGGACTGACGGATTTGCAGTGAACACCCTCGGTGTGAGCGAGGATGCTGATTCACTTCCGACTGAACTCGGCCCCGGCGAACACAACATAACGATCAATTCGACATATGCTGACGGGTGGGAACGCCACCTTGCCGACCAAGACGGTATCGACCCTGTCGATGATCCCAGTGAGGAGGGTGGCGAACTCGGGGCTGTCTGGAGAACCGATCAGACAGTGACACTGCAGATCGAACTCGAGGCCCCTGAAGAGCCCGAGGAAACGGAAAGCGAGCCCGAGGAATCCGAGTCGGAGCCAGAGACCGAAACCGAACGTATTGATGCAGCAATCGATCTTCGACCATCGGAAGATGAGGTTTCGTTCGGCAATGTAGGGACGTTAATACTCGACAGCTACGACTCTGCTGAGGGACCTTACGATAGCGAAAACAGCGCCACCAACGCGTTTGTTCGGGCAGGAAAGGACCTGCACTTCGCTAGAGGCGGTGGCGGCAACTCTGTCTTTGAGAATATCAACGTCATCACAAGCGCTAATGTAACCGACGGGCCACATGATATCGACGTAGAGAAGGTCGATTCAGTTGACGAGCCAGTACCGACCACGGAGATTATCGATCAAGAAGACCCGAATCAAGGTGCTGAAATCGATGAAACGACTATCGATTCACTCTCCGATGGCGGAGCGTTTCACACGACAGGCAATCTCGAGATAGCCGACGAAACGCTCGCCCTCGAGGAGGACACGTCGTTGTACGTCGATGGCGACCTCATGATACGTGAGAGTACCATCACGGTGATAGAAGCGCTTGATATCTATGTCGATGGTGAACTCGTGCTAAATGAGGCGACGATCGAGACGGGTGAAGACGGCAAAACGACGCACACGCCACTCGATGTCTCGGTATTCACGGCTGAAGATATTGTCGTTGAGTCTACTGATCGGGGTAATTCAGGGAATAACGACAACAGCAATTCCGGAAACAGCGGCAATAACAATCCCGGAAACAGTGGAAATGGTGACGGACCACATGAAGTCTCAGACCCCAATTCGGCACTGACAGGGGTCCTTCATGGAACAGAGTCGACCATCGATCTTATCGACCATCTCGAGCTGTTCGGAACGCTCACGGTCGGTGACGTCGACAGCGGTGGCGACAGCCGACCGTTCGAGGACGGCCTAACTATTCACTACGACGAACAGTTAGATGGTGGGACGGTGACGGAAATCGAACTGGAACCTGAGGAGGGTGAAGAAAGTGAGGAGAGCGAAGGAGGCGAGGAAAGCGAAGAAGGCGAAACGGAGGAACTGACAGTCTACTTTGACACCACGGTAACCGAAATCGAAGCACAAAATGAGTAACGGAACGCCGCTTCGTTCATCTCAAATACGTCAGTTCCACGGCGCAAACGACGGATCAACCTCCCGTTTTGTTCGATCAATCGACGCAATCGCATTGTGATCCTCCTGATCCAATTCGAGTGCCAGTGATTCCCAATTATCGCGGATGTGGTCCTCACCGGTTGCTTTCGGAATCGCGGTTACGCCCTGCTCGCGGAGCCACGCCAAACTCACTGCCGCCTCGCTGACACCGTGTTTGGCGGCAATCTCGTTGAGTACGTCGACTTCGAAGACCGCCCCTCGAGCGAGCGGGGAGTAGGCGACGACGCTGACATCGTATTGTTCGCAGGCTTCTCGAAGCTGCTCCTGTTGGAGCAGCGGGTGCAGTTCGACCTGATTAGCAACAATGGGGGCCTCACAGATGTCGATTGCTTCGACCACTTGTTCGGGTTGGAAGTTGCTCACCCCAACGTTTCGCACGCGGCCCTCCTCGTGGAGTTTCGAAAATGCGGATAACGTCTCGGTTGGTTCGTAGGCCTCCGCCGGCCAGTGGACATAGAGTAGGTCGACGTAGCCAACCCCAAGCCGGCTAAGGCTCTCTCGAGCGGTCGAAAGAACATCGTCGTGGGCCAAATTCGAGGTCCAGATTTTCGTCGCCAGAAACACGTCCTCGCGGTCGACGTCGGCTCGAGCAATCCCCTCACCGACGGCCTCCTCATTGTTGTATATCTGGGCGGTGTCGATGTGCCGATAGCCGGTCTCGAGGGCAAACCGGACGCTTTCAGCACACTGCTCGGCGTCGGTGTTCTCCCACGTGCCAAGTCCGAGCATTGGCATGCTGTCGTCGGTTGGGCAGAAATCGGGATCGATCTCGTCGGCATCGGTTGAATCCATACCCCCCAGTTGGTCGGACGGCCAAAGGGCATTTGGGTTGCCGATGATGGCGCACACGCTACTGATACATCCGCAACGGCTGGGCCTGTGAACTCTCATCGGCCGCCATTGCCTGCATCCGTTTGGCAAACTGCTCGCGTTGTTCACGAATCTCTTCGGCCTGCTCGAGTAGCTGCCCCGTCTCCACCTCAAGGCCCGTAATCGGCTCAAACCCGTACTCGAGAATCGCTTTCGCCGCCTCAGGATCGGGAAATTGGGGATTGCTCTCGACGATCAGCCCGATACTCTCGAGGTCGACCTGGGTTGCCTGGTTGAGCAGCGCCCCGTCGGCCCGCTGATGACGCCGTCTCCGGGTGGGGCGTCAATTCCGGCTGACTCGAGTCGATCAGCGCCGTCGCCGGTTGCGACACCGAACAATCCCGGCGTGCCCTCCTCGCGCTCCGTTGGAAACCCACTCAGAAACAGCGGCGTGACGTCGTGTTCGATCAGCCAGCCCGTGACACACGTTGCAACCGTGCCAGCAGCCTTCGCCGCAATCGGCGCATCGCTCTGGAGCGCCAGCAGGTTTTAATCCTCGCTCACATAGATACGAACCGGCGGCTGAACGGTTCGACTCCTGGCCCGATAGACACCGATCCGCGGCAGCCCATCACAGTGAACGCTCGCATAATGGCGCATCTCAAATTGGGTGATGAGATGGTCGGTGGCGATCTTCCCGACGAGGCCAATCCCGGGAAAGCCCTCGACCAACGTGGGCGACTCGAGGTCTGCCGCCGGACCCTGCAACGTACCTGTGCGATAATTGAGACGACTCACGGAAACGGTATAAAGCCGATGGCGGCTATCTACGGGCCACGCCGCTTCGAAACCCACAAGCGACCGGCCGTCGAAATCGGCCCAATGGAACCACTCGAGCGGTATCGACCGATTATCGACGATTTCGAGGCGTTTCTTGGGGCTTGTCAGGACCCACTGCCGAGTGTCGTCCGGGTGAACACGATCAAATCGTGTGTCGACCGGGCGACGGCGATGCTCACCGCGGAGGGTCTGGCGTGGGAACAAGCCGACTGGAATCCCCGCGTCCTGCGACTCGAGACGGGTTCACCCGGCTCGACGTGGACGTCTTTTCACGGCTACACTCACGGCCAAGAGGAGGTGTCGGCGGTGCCGCCGGTCGTCCTCGACCCCCAGCCCGGCGAGCGGGTGTGGGATGCCTGTGCCGCCCCCGGTGGGAAATCAACCCAACTGGCGGCGCTGATGGACGACCGGGGAACGGTCGTCGCCAACGACGACAATCTCGGGCGGTTGTCGGCGCTCCGATTTAACGCCGAGCGACTGGGCGCGACGGCACTCGCCGTGACCCATCAGGACGCCAGAAACTACTCGCTCAACCCCTTCGCGTTCGAGGAATTCGACCGCGCGCTCGTTGACGCCCCCTGTACCTGCGAGGGGACGATCCGTAAGAACCCCGACACGCTCGATGAGTGGTCCGTTGACCACGTCCACTCCGTCGCCGGCATCCAGAAAGGCATCTTGCGACGAGCGGTTCAGGCCACCCGACCCGGCGGAACCGTCGTCTACTCGACGTGTACGTTCGCCCCCGAAGAAAACGAAGCCGTCGTCGACCACGTCCTCGAGACTGAGGACTGCCAGGTTTGTGACCTCGAGGACGACCTCGACCTCGAGTACGCCCCCGGCGTGACCGAATTCGAGGGCGAGACGTACGACGAGAGTCTCACACATGCCGCCAGAATCTACCCACACCACAACGACACAGGCGGCTTTTTCGTGGCGAAACTCGAGGTGAGCGGCTAATGGGGTCAAACGACGACCTCGAGCGCAACGTCGGCCAGCGGTTTGACCGCCTGCCGGAAACGGACGCCGACCGCGTTGTCGAGGGCCGTGTGAGCCGCGAGGATGTCCTCTCGTATTTCGAAGACCGGTTTGGGATTCCACGGGAGACGTTCGAGGAATACACCTTCTGGGAGAAGGGCGCTGGCAAGATCTGGATCTATGCCGGCGAGGCTCCCTCACCCGTCGCAATCGAAGCCATTGGGATGACCTGCTTGCGCACCCGCCAGGAACACTGGAAGCCGACGACCGATTTCATCCAGCGGTTTGGTCACGAGGCCAGCCAGTGTGTGATTGAACTTACCGATGAACAGGCGACACGGTTCGTCAACGGTGAAGACATCGACCTCAAGTGGGACGGCGAGTGGGGCTATCTGATCGTCACCCACGAGATTGCCGGTGGGATCGAACCGATTGGCGTTGGCTGTTACATTCGGGGGACGTTGCAGTCGGTGATTCCGAAGGGGAGACAGCGGTCGTTGTAGAGTTAGCCACTGTCGGTTTGTACTATTTGTACCAGTGTGCCTCCGGGATTGACCCAGTTACTGACCAGCGGATTATCTATTTCCACGGAGCATATCACTCGAAGAAAACGACCGATGCTCCGAACGGCCGCGCGGAAGATAGGCCGCAACTTGCGTGGGGAACGCAACATCGACTAATGATTGTTCATACCCTTCCATCTCGTACCGTTCGAGTATAGTTATCGACGGTGAGCTGTACCACTGGTTATACGAAAATGGCTCGGTATCCAACTGCTCTTTACACCATTGAATCTCGGCTCCAAACGCTTTAAGTGCGGAATCTACGGGTTCTTGAAATCGGTCTGGGTCGTCCAAATCAATCGGTTTGGCTAGTGTCGGAAGATACTTTCCAGCTGTCCGTGAGTCCAGAGGTGCACTATTGACATCCGCTTCGATGCGCTCGAGGAGCTTTCGTACTTCCTTCTTGCTGAGAGACCACCGACCCATATCTGTCCATTGCGCACGATACTGAACGGAGTTCGAAAGCAAGTAGACTTTATTGAGGCGTGCAAGCCGCTCGAACAGTCTCTGGTTTGGAAGCCCAGTCAGATCCTCGCTGCCCATGTGATTATATTAAAGTTGCGTATTGAAAAACCACGCCCCCTTCAGAACACTATTCAATGGTCCTTCCCCCATCTAACATCCCGGTGACCATTGTATTCACCGTTGCAACCAACACTCGAGTGTTCAAACGGACGGGAGACCGAAAGACAATTCCTCCCAACGGCGCAACCGAAGAGCATGCTTTCGATCGCCCTTGCCGGAAAGCCAAACGCCGGCAAGTCCACCTTCTACACGGCGGCGACAATGGCCGACGTGGACATCGCCAACTACCCCTTTACGACGATCGACGCCAATCGCGGGGTGAGCTACGTCCGGACCGATTGCCCCTGCCTCGAGCGGGACACTCGCTGTGGGAACTACAACTGTCAGGATGGCAAACGCTACGTCCCAATCGAACTGCTCGACGTCGCCGGCCTCGTCCCCGGCGCTCACGAGGGAAAGGGCCTTGGGAACCAATTTCTAGACGAACTGACCAACGCCGACGTCATCATCAACGTCATCGACGCCTCCGGTGGGACCAACGAGAAGGGAGAGCCGGTCGATATCGGGAGCCACGACCCACTCGAGGATATCGACTTCGTCGAGGAGGAGATGGACCTCTGGCTGGCAGGCATCATCGACCGAAATTGGGAATCCATCGAACGGGCCTCCCGCTCGCCGGGGTTCGATATCGACGACGAACTTGCCGACCTCCTCTCGGGGTTCGGTGCCGGTCCAACCGCCATCGCCACTGCGCTCCGAGACCTCGAGTATCCCGAGGACCCGATTCAGTGGACTGACGAACACCGGGAGGCGTTGGCTCGAGATATCCGCGAGCGGACGAAACCGATCGTCGTTGCGGCGAACAAAATCGACGTGGCCTCAGAGGAGAACGTCAAACGGCTCCTCGAGTTGGATAAACCCGTGATCCCAACCACCGCCGAAGGCGAGTTGGCCCTTCGCCGGGCAGCCGACGGCGGACTTGTCGAGTACGATCCCGGTGACGAAACCCTCGAGATTAGCGGTGAAAGCGAAGTGAGCGACGCCCAGCGGGAGGCGCTGGAGGGGTTAGCCGAGACGATGGCCAACTGGGAGGGAACGGGCGTGCAGGCGGCGCTCAACTACGCCGTGTATGATCTGCAGGATCATCTGACGGCCTATCCCGTCCAAGATGCCTCGAAATGGACCGACGGGACGGGGAACGTCCTCCCCGATGCGCTCCTGTTGCCGGATGGATCAACACCGGTTGATCTGGCCTACGCCGTGCACTCGGATATCGGCGACGGCTATCTGCATGCGGTCAACGCCAAAACCTCGAGAGAGATCAGTGATGCGTACGAACTCGAGGAGGGTGATGTTATCAAGATTGTCAGCACTAATTAACAGCTTCTTAATAACTAGCGTACTGAATTATAGACCGATGTGGCGGCGAATAAAGGTGAGGGAAACAACGCAGTGCTGGTTTCTCTTTCGGTTACATTGATATAATTCCAAGAAGGTCGAGGATCATCCAACTTGCCCAAAATACTGCCCACAGGATGACACCGATTGCTACCCACTTAGGGACATTCCCCGATATATCGGGTGTCTCAGATGGGTAGTATGGTGAAAGCGGATTATTCGGCTTCTTCTCAGCCATACTCGGTAGTACACGCTAAAAGAAGTTAAATCCTTAACAATGAATGTCGGATAATAGTGTGTGAGTCGGGATCGGTTCGCATCTACGGGAACCACGAAATCAGAGTGAGTCAGGATAGATTTTCTACGGTGTAGAGGCAGTATCCGCTGTGGGGACGAACTGACGTTCGGTTTTTCATTTGGACTTTGGCTTTTATAAATCAGATTGAACTGCTGAATACGGCGGAAGAACCCTGTCTGCAGGACTCAATTATTTTGTATCAAATACCGTTTCAATCCACTCCGTTGACTCGCTCCCTGCTCATTGAAACCACAATTGTACTCGCGTCGCTCCGAAATACTGGTTGCCAATCGTCCATTCCCAGCGACAGAGGCTGTCTTGGTCTATTAGTCCACGACGAGTCGGTAGGTTGCATTGAACGATCAGTTACAGGGGGTCTTCGTGCAACCGAAAAAACGGCTTAAAGTCGAGAGTAGACCGCTTGCACAGCGGAGGAAATTGGATCCCGCAACGAGTGGCTAAACTCTCAAACTGTGGAAAAATATATATGTAATCGCAAAAAATAGTGGTTATCATATGTCCACTAAAAACGGAGATAAGATAGATATTGCGTATGGAAAAGAAGAAAAACCACCGCTACCACAATCGATTCTACTTGCATTACAACATGTGTCCGTAATGATTGTCCCCTCAACTGCAGTGGCGTTCATCGTTGCCGGGGCTGTTGGCCTCAATGCAGCTGATACGACGTTTCTCGTCCAGATGGTTATCCTGTTTGCCGGTGTCGCAACGGTCGTTCAAGCCTACACGGTTGGTCCAATCGGCGCAAAACTTCCGATCGTCATGGGGACGAGCTTTGCCTTCGTCGGCGCAATGAGTTCGATCGGCGCGAGCTCTGGACTTGATGTGGTGTTTGGATCGATTATTATTTCGGCGTTCGTTGTCCCGTTCTTGCTCGGCTGGCAGTTCAAACGACTCCAAGCGTTTTTTCCGCCGCTGGTCACCGGTCTGATCGTGATTATTATCGGGCTCTATCTGATCCCGGTTGGAATGGAGTACTCCGCTGGGGGTGTCGGTTCGGATGACTTTGGCGCAATGCAGAATATTGGACTGGCGGCGACAGTGCTTGCAATTGCCGTCTTGTTCAACCTCTTTCTGAATGGTATCTGGCGAGTGCTGAGTATTATTATCGGAATTGCAGTCGGCTACATTGCTGCAATCGCGCTTGGCATCGTTGATTTCAGTCCGTTTTACGAGGCCGCATGGTTCGCCGTGCCGATGCCGGGGGAGTTCGGATTCAGCTTTGAAGCGATTCCACTGATTACGTTTGCGTTCCTGTTTCTTGTTTCTGGGATGGAAACGATCGGTGACATGTCCGGTATCACCGCCGCAGAGGGGCGAAGCCCAACCGAAGACGAATATCGTGGTGGCATTTTTGCCGACGGGTTTATTAGCGGAATCGGGGCAATCTTTGGTTCCTTTCCACAGACATCGTTTTCACAGAACGTTGGTATCATCAACTTCACTGGCGTGATGAGTCGCCACATCGTGGGGATCGGTGGCGGTATTCTCATCCTCCTCGGTCTCGTTCCGAAAGTGGGAGCTATCGTAACGACGATTCCGGATGCCGTCTTTGGTGGTGCGGTGTTGGTTATGGTCGCAATGGTTGCTGCAAGCGGCATGCGTCTGCTCTTTTTAAATATCGAAATGAACCGACGAAATATGGTTATCATCGCTACGGCACTCGGCCTCGGGTTAGGTGTCGCAACAGTCCCCGAAGCCCTCGAGGGGATGCCAGCAGGTGCACAAACCTTCTTTGGGGAACCTGTCATTATGACTGGCCTCTCTGCATTGATTTTGAACACGCTCGTTCCAGGCGATTCGAGCCCACTTTTCGATTCCGTTGAGACGACGCAGCCGGTTGCCGAACCAACAACTGACGACTAACGCCTTGAGAACCGTTTGCTCACCGACTGCTGGGACCAGTTCAAATCTATGGGACACTCCCGAGTGATCTCCGAGGCCTGTACGGAGAGACAGTGTCAAAATCGGCCAGCCCACACTGGGTAGTCCTCCTCCTCCTTCGGTTTGGCTTCATCCCCCCTATTAGGCTCGAGAATAGGTCGACTGAATTATATTTTCCATCAGAGTAGCTAGTGTAATGACCTCTCGAGACGCCTCACCGACAACTGTCGACAGGATCGACGCCGATCCGGGGCCGACAGAGCCCTCAGATCGGATACTGAGTCTTGACGTACTCAGAGGATTTGCTCTACTTGGGATTCTCGTAATTAACATCTGGCTGTTTGGGCTGCCGACAGTCGGCTGGCTCGATCCGACGCTGTACGGTGACTTCTCGGGTGCCAATTGTGCGGCGTGGTTCGTTAGCCACGTCTTTTTCGAGCAGAAGTTCGTGACGCTGTTTACGTTTCTGTTTGGCGCGGGAATCGTCCTCTTCATGGAGTCAAAAGAACGCAAAGGGTAGTCGGCACGACGACTGCATTTCCGGCGTGGGTTCTGGTTGCTCGTGATTGGCCTCGCCCATGCCTATCTGCTGTGGCAGGGTGATATTTTGCTTGCCTATGCGCTCTGTGGGTTTTTGCTCGTGTTTGTCCGGAACTGGCGGCCGAAACGGCTCCTCATACTGGGGGTGCTTCTGTTCGCGCTGCCATCACTGCTCTATCTGCTTGGGGGTATCGGCTACATGATGGCCGACGCGGAGGTACAGGCCGATATCGAGTCAGAAATACTTGCCGGGTTCGGTGCTGATGAGACCATAGATGCAGAGATTGCCGCCTATCGCGGTTCCTGGACCGAACAGGTCACGTATCGAGCACCGGGGGTGTTCGGCCTGCAGACCGTTGGCTTCATTTTCGAGTCGTTTTGGTTATACGGTGGGCTGATGGTCATCGGAATGGCCTTGTACAAGTGGGGCCTGTTATCTAATGAACGAAGCACCCAGTTCTACCGCCAACTGCTAGTCGTCGGTTCCGTCGTTGGATTCGGGCTGATTCTCGCTGGCGTCTGGTATCGAGAACTGGTCGGGTGGGATACAATCACCGTCATGTTACTCGCCCGCCAGTTCAACTACTGGGGCTCGCTGTTCGTGGCACTGGCGTACGTCTCCGGTATTATGTTACTTTGTCGGGCCGCTACTGGGGGCCCGGTAAAGCATGCACTCTCAGCTGTCGGCCGGACTGCCTTCTCGAATTACCTCCTGCAAACGGTCGTGGCGACGACAATGTTCTATGGTCATGGCCTCGGTCTGTTCGGCGCGTTGAACCGGGTCGAACTCCTCGGTGTCGTGCTCCTAATCTGGAGCATCCAGATTCCCCTCTCGGTCGTGTGGCTCAACCGCTTCCGGTTCGGCCCTGTCGAGTGGATGTGGCGGACGCTTACCTACGGCGAGCGACAACCGCTTCGACTCGAGTGAGCGTAATCACCACCTACTTTTTGTGTGACATAATTCCAGCCCGCATACGTTCGTTCTAACCCGTGTGTGCAGCTCAGAACAGGCATCGCATAACTAACCACTCATGTTTATAGTATCTGAGTATGTGGCCTTGGGAACACGCAATCGTCGGCTACGTCGCGTACTCGTTGTTCGCCCGACTCATCTATCGGGATTCACCGGGCGGTTTAGAGGCATTTGCGGTCGTCTTCGCTTCTGTTCTTCCGGATATCATCGACAAACCGCTGGCGTGGGAGTACGGCGTCTTTGAATCGGGCTACGCACTCGGACACTCGATTTTCTTCGCCGTCCCGCTTGCGATCACTGTTGGTCTGCTGACTCGAGCGTGGGGCCGCCCGCGAACGGGAGTCGCGTTTGGTGTTGGCTACCTGTTGCATCTTCCATCCGATGTCCTCGATGGCTATATTCGTGGTGATGGAAACGAATGGCAGTGGGAGATTATGTTGTGGCCGGTTGCGACGGCCGGCTCGAGCGGTCACAGCCACGGCTTTATGGATATGTTCGGACAGTTGTTCAGCGGCTATTGGGGGGAGTTGACGGGTGGTGACCCGTCAACATACCTACTGGCACAGATCACTATCGCTGGTGGGGCGTTCCTCCTGTGGCTCATCGATGGTGCGCCAGTGGCTCGAGAGTTGGTCGTTGGAACGAGTCGTCTCGTGATGAAAGTCACAGAGGTGGTAACGCCACGGTAGTCGTTAGACCGCTCCTGAAAGCGGCTCGAACCAGACGGCCGCGACGAGGACGGCCAGAAAGACGTAGGAACCCCGAATAAGCAACATCGTCGCTAGTGTTGGCGGGGCTCGGTAGGCGATTGCGGCGACGGCACCAAACGCAAGCGAGGCGAAGATGGCCGACGGTGGAAAGACGGAGGTGACGGCGAGGAGCACAACGGCGAACATCCCAACGAGCATAATTCCGTACGCGCTCGTGTGTGCACGCTCTGGGCCGAGCACCACCGCAATAGTCCGCTTGTTGATCGAGCGGTCGTAGTCGTAATCCTTGGCGTCGTCAATTACTTTGATACCCGTCAGGAGACAGAGGAAAACCAGTGCGAAGGCAACGGTAATGGCCTCGAGCGTTCCACTTTGGGCGGCAAAGCCGCCGAGAATCGAGAGGGCGATACCGGCAGGATACCCCATTGTTGCCGTCACTGGATTCATATCGAGTTGGGGAGCATGATAGTAGGCGATAATCCACGTTGGGAGGGTAAGGACAACGGCAAGCAGGTTTCCTACGAGACCGAGCAAGAGACAGCAGGTGATAAACAGCGCTGTTGAGCCGACAAGGCCAAACAAGCAGCCCCGGACGGTCAGTGGGTGGTCGTCATCTTCTCCTCGTTTATGAAAATCGATGTAGCCATCTTTGACGTGTGCCGTGTAGACGGCGGCGAACATCGCGATGATGTGGATTGCCGCAAGCACTGGCTCGAGAAAGCCTGCAAGCAGCGCCCCAAACAGCGAGGCCGCAAGCGGCGGTAGCATGAACACGGGATGGACTTGAGAGGCAAACGCTTTCGCCGCCGCCTCGAGGCCGGTTCCGTGTCGTGCAACGGTCATATCCGAGATGATGGCAGACAGAAGTATAATACCGCGGGTCGAGGCAGTCGAACTCGCAGTTGTACAACGCCCGTCGAAAACGGCTTATTCGGCGGTGAGCGCAAGCACTGACAACAGGACGGCGGCTACTGCTTCAGTGACTTTTGAAACCAAGTCGACCATATCTGCCCGGAGGTGGTCGATGACTGTCGCGAGTGCGGAATCAGAGTCATGGCTGTGACCATGGTCATCGTCGTGGCCGTGTCCGTGATCGTCATCGTGGCCGCCGTTGTGCTCGTGGTCATGGCTGTGTCCGGCGTCATCGAGACCGAGGAGTGCCTCGGTGTAACCCAACGCGTGCCAGTCGACATACCCGACTATGTAGACAACCATCATTCCAACTCCCAAAAAATAGGCCGGTTGTGGAGCCAAATAGCCCCGATAGGTTAGACTCATTCCTCCGAGAATTCCAACACCTGAAAGCACGAACAGTGGTGGGAGGATGCCAAGTGTGTCACCACCTGAAAGCCACGCTCCAATTCCTCGTATCCCGAGAACGATGTGAATCAGTGCCGCAATTCCGACGAGAGCTGCTGTGAACACAACCAATTTGCTTTGTCCCATAATTTATACTAACCAATAACCACTATCTATTTAAGCTTTTTTCTCACTTCAACAGCAGAATATAATTGTTAGAAATTACTATTGGATATTTTATAAAATAGTTTATAGGGGACAAATATCTACTGGAAGTATGACAAACACAAGAGAGAGTTTACCAGTATTTATTAGAAAATCATACTCGAGACGACTCCTTACGCTTCTTCTTGCTGTTATTCTCCTTATCGCTGGTATTGGTGGGGTTGTGTTTATTCAAACAGGTATTGCCCTCGAGGAAAACACTGAACAGAACCTCGAACAGTCAACGGAATTACAGGCAAATACGCTCGCCGAGTGGATCCAGCGGACGGAAAACTCCGTTGAGATGCTGGCGACGACCGATGATGTCGGGGGTAATGAAATTGAGCAGGTCCAACAGCAGTTAGACGACGAAGCGGACTCACTTCCTGGAAGTGTGAGCGCCGTTCATGCCATCGACTCGACGTTTGAGATTCAGGCGAGTACGACGGACGCCCACGGCGAAAATCTCGACCAGCAGGGAGTGACGTGGGCAGAAAACGACGAGCTACCGGCAGATGGGGAGACAGTAATCGTTGATCCCTACACCGATCCACTCAGTGATGAACCGGTACTTGCAACCGTCACCGCGGTCCCCGATACGGACCGCTATCTGGTGGCAATAGTCGACCTCGAGGCGCAGTCTGAATCTCTGAGCAGCCCATCTCCAGTTGAGGGTGCGTTTACACACGTCGTGAACTCGAACGGTGCGGTCGTGATGAGCCATCAAACCGAGGAGATAACCACCCAAAACATCGGTGACGAATCGGATCCGGGCGTCGAATCGATGGCAGTGATGGAGGGACTTGAGGGCGAGACGGGGTACATGGAGATGGAGATGGACCACGGGCTAATGACGATGGGATACGCGCCTGTCGAGGGGACAGACTGGGTGATTATGACCCATATTCCTGAAGAAGAGGCATTTGCACTGCAAAGTCAGATCGGACAACTCATGCTTCTCTTGGTCGCAACCTCACTCGTCGGGCTTGGTGCTGTAGGCGTCGTCGTCGGTCGAAACACCGGCCGGACGCTGACAGATCTCGCTTCGAAGGCCCGGGAGTTAGAAGATGACCTCGAGACGGAACTTCACTCTAGTCGGGAAGACGAACTCGGCCAGCTATACGACGCGTTTGGGACGATGCGAGACTCACTTCAACAGAGTTTGCGCGAAACGGAGGCGGCTCGAGCCGAGGCCGAACAACAACGCACCCAACTCGAACGGTTTGCTCGTGAACTCGAGGCTGAAGCTGGAACGGTGATGGCGTTGGCAGCTGACGGTGACCTCACCCGTCGGATTACGGTTACGGGTGAGAGTGACGAACTTGAGTGGGTTGCAGCCGAGTACAACGAGATGATCGATGAGATCGAACGGACGATCGCCGAACTCAGACAGTTCGCAGAGACGGTAGCCACTCGCAGTGAGGATGTGACAGTCAATGCCGAGGAGATAGCGCGTTCGAGTGAGAGCGTTTCGGACTCCGTACAGACGATTTCAGAGCGCACGACCGCACAAGAACAGAAGCTACAGACGGTTTCAGAGAACGTAAGCGAGCTGTCTGGGGCAACTGAAGAGATCGCCTCGCTTTCAGTGGAGGTTTCGGAAGTCGCAGAAAAAACGGCCCAGACCGGCGAAGAAGGTCGTATCGCAGCTCAGGAGGCAATCGATGCGATGGATACCGTCAACCGGGAGTCAAAAGAAACGGCGGCCGTCATCGAGACGCTGCATGAAGATATTACGCAAGTCGAAGAGATTGCGAACGCCATTACGGACATCACCAAACAGATGAACATGATCGCCCTCAATGCCAGTATTGAGGCCTCTCGATCGGATGTGGCGGGCGATGGTGGCTTCTCTGCCGTGGCGACCGAAGTCAAAGAACTCTCAGAGCAATCGAAACAGTCTGCTGAGATGATTGGCTCAATCGCTGAGGAGATTCTGACAGAAATGGAGCGGGCAACTGCCGAAGTCAAAGAGACACGAGCGGAGATCACAGCCAGCCAAGAGACAGTGAAGCAAGCAGCAACGGCTCACGAAGAAATTGCAGACTACGCCAAACAAACCTTCGAAGGTGTTTCTGATATTTCGGCTGGCACCCAACAGCAGGCTGCCTCGAGCGAAGAGATCTTCACAATGGTCGAACAGACCGCCGAGTTGAGTTCCGCTGTCGCCGAAGAGGCAGCTGAGGTCGCAGCAGCGACCGAAGAACAAACCGCTGCGCTGACTGAAATGACAGATGGTGCTAAAACCCTCTCAGACGAGGCAAACGATTTACAGAACCACCTCGGTCAGTTTGACGTTTCGGCTGCCGAAACCGACCAGCAGTTGCAGGACAGGTCGGCGGATTTGAGCTAGCACGGTGACCGCTCGAGCAGAAAGCCAAAGCCCATGGCTCTCAAAAGTCTCAGTATGACTGATGATACACTCGAGGGGCAGGTGCAGACACTGTATGAACACCTCGAGGCGACTGAATCGCTTCCCGTTGACCGCACGGCCAGCCGCTGGATTGGTGAAGCGCAGGCGGTGACGGGTGACCTGCTTGGAGGCGCTGAGCAAGCGGTTATCCGCTCGCGGATCGGCCACGTCGTCTCACTGCTCGAGAACGTCGAGGGAACCGACAACGAGGCGGCTGATGAGCATGTCGAGGCGGCCCTCGAGATTGGGAGAGACATTATCGCACAATGAATCGGGAGTGTGGTACTCGAGAAAACGGGATTGCAAACGTGAAAACGGGAGTGAGACGATCCTGAACTAGACGAACACGAAAAGTCTGATTGCGAAAAAAGAGCTACGAGACGGCTTTCATCGCCGCAGCCATAATTTCGAGGGCTTCTTTCAACTCCTCGACCCCTGTCGCATACGAGAGCCGGGCGTAGCCCGCGCCGTTTGCACCAAAGGCCTCGCCAGGGACGACGACGACGCCGCGGTCGATCACCTCCTCACACCAACCGGCAGGGACCTTCGGCATTGCATAAAACGCTCCTTTCGGTTTCGGCACCGAGAGACCGGCGTCCTCGAGCCCGTCGACGACAATATCTCGTCGCTCTTGGAACGAAGCTGCCATCTCGGCGACTGGCTCCTGTGGGCCCGAAAGGGCGGCTTTCGCCGCGTATTGGGCTGGCGCTGAGGCACATGCCTGGGCGTATTGGTGGACTCGAAGCATATGGTCGATCCGTCGCGTTGAGCCAACAACCCACCCAAGCCGCCACCCGGTCATCGAGTACGTTTTCGAACAGCCACTGACCACGACGACGTTGTCGGTGGTGGCAAACTCGAGTGGCGAGCGGTGTTCGCCCTCGAACACCATGTGTTCGTACACCTCATCTGAGAGACAGAGGACGTCGTGTTCGTCGGCGATGCGGGCGAACTCCCGCATGTCCTCGGGTGATTGAACGGCCCCGGTTGGATTGCCAGGGCTGTTGACGACAAATACTGCGGTGTCGTCGGTGATCGCCGCCTCGACAGCCGCTGGATCAAGCGTCAGATCGTCGCGGAGTCCGACCGGTTTCGGCGTCCCGCTTGCGAGATGGGTCAATGCCTCATACGAGACGAACCCAGGGTCGGGGAAAATAACCTCCTGGCCCGGGTCGACGTGGGCCTCAAGTACCAGGTGGAGCGCTTCACTCGCTCCAGAAGTGAGAATCGCGTCGCCCGGGTCGAGATTGATGTCGTACTCATGATCGTAGCGTTCCACGAGGGCCTCTCGACACTCGAGGATTCCCTGATTGGACGTATAGCCATCGACGGCACCGGATTCGATGGCTTCGATTGCCGCCTCCCGAATATGCGCTGGGGTTGGAAAATCGGGCTGGCCAAGCCCGAGGTTGATGGCGTCTTCGCCGGCGGCTTCGAACACTTCGCGGATACCGCTGATTGAGATTTGTGTGACTCGTCTCGCAAACTCCGTCATGTACGGAGAGGGGGAGGCGGGACCGATAACTCTTGGTGTCTCTGACCGCGACCCGCCGATGAACAGTCGGATTTGGCAACAATGGCCGGAAAATACATATTTCTCATTTACCTTTTGTGGAACAATGTATTCACGAAGAAATATACTCCTTGCAGGGGGAACGGGGGTAATCCTGTCACTTGCGGGATGTCTTGATATGATCACCGGCGAGGAACCACTCGAGTTCACTGCCGAACCGGCCGCCCCATCGGATGAGAGCCTCGAGTCGACTGGATACGAACCGGCGGCTCTGGAGGGTGAAGAGATCGAAGAAATAATCGAGGTCGGTGGCGTCGAACGGGAGCTAGTCGCGAGTTTTTGGAGTGGGACATACACAAAAGAACTCGAGGCCAGTGACGTAGAGGGGGAGAGTGACGACGAGATCGATCCGGAAGAAATCGAGGCAGCGGAGGGGGAGGAAGATTCAGCGGCCGTTCCGAGTGCACAGTTCGTCGTTATTTCGATGCCTGGAATGGAGATTGCCGGTTCCAACCGAAATCCGTTCACAGAGATGAAAACAGAGGAACTACTCGAGGAGATGTTCGAGGACGAAGCCGACGGTGACCTCGAGGGTCTCGAACAGCAGGAATCACGCACCTACTCCGTTCTTGAGGCCGACCGGACTGTCGACGTGTTCGAGGCAAAGAGCGAAACTGAGGACGGTGAGGAAGCCAGCCTCACCCTCTATGTAACACGTTTTAGCAACGAAGAAGATATTATCGTCCTCTTTGGTGGACGTCCAACCGACGTCGAAGGCGAAGATGATTCCATTGCTACCCTGTTCGAATCGGTCGACCATCCCCTCGAGGTATCGGCGTTCGGCGCGGAGTAATCGACAACGGTGTTTCGGCCGACAAAAGCGCCGACAGCAGTGGAGGGCTGTTAGTAGAACTCCCGAACGAGGTCCATTGCGTCTTCGGGTGCCCCATCGGGGATCTCGGCCATGTTCGACTCGAGACCGTGAGATTTGCCGTACGGAATCGAGTTCTCATCTTGATAGATAACGCCCTGATACTCCTTTTGACTGTCGAGCATCGCCTCTTTGGCGGCGTCGTAGTCGTTTGGATCGTGGTCGGTCTCTTTCAGATCGACGAGGGTGTCACGGAAGTAGTCGTAGGTGTCGACGTCGTTGAACGTGACACATGGCGAGAAGACGTTGACGAAGCCAAAGCCGTCGTGTTCGATTGCTTCCTTGATAATCTCGGTGTGGCGAAGCGCATCCGAGCTAAACGATTGAGCGATGAAGGTTGCCCCCGAAGCCAGCGCAAGTGCAAGCGGATTGACCGGGGCCTGTTTCGGTCCTTCTGGCGTCGTCGACGTTTCGAAATCCGAGCGGGAGGTAGGCGAGGCTTGCCCCTTCGTCAGCCCATAAATGCGGTTGTCCATCACGACATAGGTCATATCGACGTTGCGTCGGACGGCGTGGACGAAGTGGCCGGCACCGATAGAGTAGCCATCCCCGTCTCCACCGGCGACCATCACCTCGAGGTCGGGGCGGGCCATTTTGACGCCAGCGCCAACGGGGAGCGCTCGGCCGTGGACGCCGTGGAGTGCGTAGGCGTGCATGTAGGTCCCGATTTTCCCCGAGCAACCGATACCGGCCACGAGGAAGGTGTTGTCGGGGTCGTTGCCCGTCTCAGCGAGGGCTTTCATCATGCCGTTCATCGTCCCGAAGTCCCCACAGCCGGGACACCAGGTTGGTTGCTTGTCGGATTTGAAGTCAGTGAAGCGAACGTGTGATTCTGAGCTCATAGGGTCACCTCGCGGCCGACATGGCCACGAATTTTCTCGGCGAGTTCGTCCGCGTTGAAGCGGACGCCAGTGTATTTGTTAATGCGCTCGACACGGGTGAGCGTGTCGTGTTCGATCAGGTCGGCGAACTGCCCGGTCGCGTTGCATTCGACGACAATCGTTTGCTCGGCGGCTTCGACGGCACCGGTGAGATCCGGCCGGGGGAAGATGTAGGGGACCGAAATAAAGCGAACGTCGAGACCGTCCGTAGAAAGATATTCCATCGCTTCGATGATCGCTCCCTCGTTCGAGCCCCACGAGATGACTAAGGTCTCGGCGTCGGCATCACCAAACTCACGGTAGTCAAAGTCCTCCTCGTTCCGGGCAGTTTCGACTTTCCGGTTGCGTTTGTCGACTTGCCGGACGCGCTCGCCTTCCTCCTCGGTTCGGCGACCGAGTTCGTCGTGTTCTAAGCCGGTCGACATGTGGGCGGCGTCGGTCGTCCCCGGAACGACGCGGGGGCTGACACCATCATCGGTGACGGCGTGAGCGCGGAAGTGGCCCTTTTCGTCGAGCCACTCGCCGACTTCGTCCTCCTCGAGGAGTTTTCCGCGATCGATTTCGACCTTGTCCATATCGAACGCTTCAGGTGGGAACGTCCGTTCGGTAACGGCCATCGCGAGGTCGCCAACGAGGTAGACTGGAATCTGGTACTTTTCGGCGAGGTTGAACGCCTCGACGGTCTTCCAGAAGCATTCGGAAATCGTCGTCGGTGCAATGACAAACCGGGGGATTTCCCCGTGGCCACCGTAGAGCAACATGTTCAGGTCACCCTGTTCCTGTTTCGTCGGCATCCCAGTAGAGGGGCCAGAGCGCATCACGTCGACGATGACCAGCGGCGTTTCGCTTGTGGCGATCAGACCGAAGGTTTCGGCCATCAGATCGATTCCCGGCCCGGAGGTGGCCGTCATCGCTCGCGCACCGGCTCGCGCGCCCCCAAGTGCGAGGTTGATCGCCGCGAGTTCGTCTTCAGCTTGGACCACGTGACCGCCGTACTGTTCGATTCGACCCGTTAGATACTCCATCACCGCCGTCGCTGGCGTAATCGGATAGCCTGCATAGAATCGGCAGCCAGCCGCCAAGGCACCCATTCCAATCGCCTCGTCACCGTTAATCAGGACGTAATTAGCATCGGTCGTCTCGAGATCGTAGCCGAGGTCGAAATCGTAGTTCTCCTCGACGTGTTCGGCCCCAAGCCGAGCGGCCTGCTTGTTGTTCTCGACGATTTTCGATCCCTTGCCACCGAAGCGTTTCTCGAGGGATTCATCGAGATATTCAACGGGGAAGTTCGTCAGCGCACAAGCGGCCCCCAGAGCGACAACGTTGCGCATGATTGCACCGCCAGCGTCTTCGGCGAGTGATTTCAGCGGCACGTCGACGGCAGCCATCTCGTCGGGAATTTCGGCTTCCCACGAGCGCTCGCCGTCGTAGATAATCGCACTGCCATCGTGAAGTTCGTCTAAATTCTCGTCGATCGTCCGCTGGGTGAGTGCGACGAGGATGTCAAGTCGATCGACGACGCTTTGGACCTCATCGACCGACGTTCGAATCTTATATGCCGTATAGCCGCCGCGGATTCTCGAGGCGAAATCCTTCGATGTAAAAACGTGTCGTCCAGCACGGGAGAGCGCTTGGGCGAAAATCTTTCCGGTGGAGTCGATGCCGTCACCGGCTTCGCCTCCGACGGCCCAGTTTAGGTCCTCTGCCATTGTAGCGCCCTTGCCTCTAGCACAGGAAAAGGCTTCTGGAACCCCACCCTCGGGCAACGAGATATTGTTGATTGTAACGCGTCTTGGAGTGAACGTTTAGTTTTTGAAACGGTCGAAAGAGAGGAACGCCTTTACTATGGCCCACACAAGCCAACATATATGTACGAGACGTCGATTTCGTCAGTCACCACTGTGGGTCCCGAAACAATCGCCCTCGAACTCGAGACGCCCGAAGATTTTGCGGCCCTCCCCGGCCAGTTCGTTCTGGTTCGTGCCGAACTCGAAGGCGAGGAGATCAGTCGCCACTACACCCTCTCTTCGCCGGATGTAGATGGAACGTTCGAGATCACTGTCGGCGTTGACCCAGGCGGTGACCTTTCACCGTGGCTGGCTGACCGGCGACCGGGCGACACCCTCTCCTTTGAGGGGCCCTTCGGGACGATCACCTACGAGGGCGAGGGCGATGTCGTCGCTATCGCGGGCGGTCCCGGTATCGGCCCCGGCGTCGCTATCGCCGAAGCCGCCCTCGCAGCCAGCCACGACGCTGCTGTCATCTATCAAGACGATACGCCCGCCCACCGCAGTCGACTCAACGACCTCGAGGAGACAGGTGTTCCCGTCACGGTTCTCGACGAAGACGAAACTGCAGCGCTGGCCGACGCTGTCGGAGACCATCTCAACGACGGACAGATTTACGCCTTTGGGTTTAAAGACTTCGTGGACGCCGTTGGTGACGCAATCAGTGAGGCTGGCGGCGACCCCGAGGCGGCGCTGATCGAGAACTTCGGCTGACGTGTGCCGGCGTCGGTATATTTACAACGGCGGGGCTTGTTCTCTCGCTAAGAGCAGTCCTGACGCTTCGATTGCGTCAGCCGATGTGAGCCATGAATCTCGACGAACTACGCACAGTCCAAAGCAAGGAGCGCCAAACCGACAGCCTCCAGCATCTGCGCCCATCGTTCTATCAAGAAGTTGCAGACTACATTCAGGCGCGCAAAGATGAGCGCAACGCGGCGGCCGCCGAGGCTGACGATCCGTTTTCCTCCCCAGAAGTCAGCCGACTAACCGACGAAATTGAGACCGCCAAAGACGTCGTCGAAGCGATTTACGAACGCCGAATGGGTAAGTTGGTCAAGCAAGCGAGTCTTTCAGCCGCCGGTATGCCCGCTAATGATGACGGGCTCACCGCGGAAGAAGCTGACCTCTTTGGCGACCTCGTCGCCCGTATCAAATCCAACAAGGGGCGCGTCCTCGAGGTGCTCGAGGGCGGAGAATCCACATCGGAGTCCTCAAGTGCGGATACAGAGCCCAGGCCAGAGCCTGAGCCGACGTCGAAGCCGGAGCCACAATCGCCCGCTGAGGATACTGACCGACAGTCACAAGCAGACGCAACAGGTGTCTCTGTCGCGGACGTGATGGGTGGGGAAACAGCCGACGCACCACCGACGGTTGCCAACCCCGACCCCGAACCGGAAGCGCCACCAAATCCCGACCGCGCCCCACATCAGCCACCGTCGTCCGACGTACCGCCACCGGCAGCACCCGACACCGACGCGCCACAGGAGGACTCCAAAGCGACGGTCGACAGCGGCCCCGAGGAGGTCGACCGCGTCACCCTCCAGATCACTGAAGATATCGGCAGCATCCTCGGCGTCGACGACCGGGAGTACACTCTCACCGCAGACGACGTCATTACTCTCCCCGAACAGAACGCTACGCCGCTTGTCGAACGGGACGCCGCCAAACCTCTCGAGTAGGGTACCGAAACGCCTACTCGAATACGCGTGTACGGGGTTGGTATGACACCACCCGAAATCGGTGAACAGGCCCCAGCGTTTGAACTCACAAACCAACACGGCGAGCGCGTTCGATTGGGCGATTTTGCGGGCTCGCGCGTTGTCCTCTATTTTTACCCGCGAGCAAACACCCCTGGCTGTACGACTGAGGCCTGTGAGTTTCGTGACTACCAGCCACAGTTTGGGACAAAAAATGCCGTTGTGATCGGAATCAGTGACGACCCCGTCCCAGATCTCGCCTCGTTTGCTGCGGAACACGATCTCGAGTTCCATCTGTTGTCGGACGAAGACGGCTCTGTAGCTCGTCAGTACGGTTCATACGGCGAAAAACAGATGTTCGGGAACACGTTTGATGGAGTGTTTCGTAACACGTACGTACTCGCTCCAGACCACACGGTTGCGGCGGTATTCGACGGGGTCTCACCGGAAGGACATGCGAAAGCGGTGCTGGAAGCGCTCGACAGCGAGTAGTCGAAAAAACCGAGCTGATCAGTGGAACGTTCGACCGACTTCCTTGCTGCTGGCGTCGGGCTCTGCACGCTTGAACTGGGATTCGATCTCCTCGTAGCGTTCGCGGGTCTCTGGGGTCACACTTGGTGGGACCTCCTCGAGTGCGTGCTCGAAGTGTTCGCGGCTAATGCGGACGTTTCCGACGGCGTCACTCATCTCTTCGGGAGTGACCGAGCGGATGAACTCCCGACTGGCAGCCATCGAGGCTTCCCGGCAGACCGCTTCGATGTCGGCTCCGACGTAGCCTTCAGTTTGGCTGGCCAGCCACTCGAGGTCGACGGCGTCGGCCAGTGGCTTGTTGCGGCTGTGGACCTCGAAGATCTTTTTCCGGCCGGCCTCGTCGGGAACAGGGACGTGGACGTGACGATCTAGTCGGCCCGGTCGAAGCAGGGCGGGATCGATCAGGTCTGGACGGTTGGTCGTTGCGATAACGACGACATCCTCGAGCTCTTCTAAGCCATCGAGTTCGGTCAACAGTTGGGAGACGACGCGTTCGGAGACGCCTGAGTCACCCGTCTGTTGGCCACGTTCGGTGGCGATTGAGTCGATCTCATCGAAGAAAATCACGGTCGGTGCGTTCGACCGTGCCTTCTCGAACACCTCGCGGACGCCCTTTTCGGACTCCCCAACGAACTTGTTGAGCAGTTCTGGGCCTTTAATCGAGATGAAGTTCGATTCGGCCTTGTTGGCGACGGCCTTTGCGAGCAGGGTTTTCCCCGTGCCCGGTGGGCCGTACATGATGACGCCCTTGGCGGCTTCCATATCCATCGCCTGGAACACCTCGGGATACTCGAGTGGCCATTGGATCGTCTCGCGGAGACGCTCTTTGGTGCCCTCGAGACCACCAACATCGTTCCAGGTAATATCCGGAACTTCGACAAAGACTTCCCGGAGCGCCGAGGGCGTGATGCCCTTGAGCGCCTCTTTGAAGTCCGTCTCGGTTACCCGGAGTGACTCTAAGACGTCAGCGTCGATCTCGTCGCTTTCTAAGTCGAGTTCGGGGCGAATACGCCGCAAGGCGTTCATCGCCGCCTCTTTGGTGAGGCTCTCGAGGTCAGCGCCGACGAAGCCGTGGGTGTTCTCGGCGTACTTGTCGAGGTCGACGGAATCCGACAGGGGCATCCCGCGGGTGTGAACCTGTAGGATCTCCGTGCGGCCGTCTTTGTCCGGGACGCCGATTTCAATCTCGCGGTCGAAGCGTCCACCACGGCGCAGCGCTTGGTCGATAGCGTCAACGCGGTTGGTCGCGGCGATGACGGTGACGCGGCCACGTTCCTCAAGCCCGTCCATCAGGCTGAGCAGTTGGGCGACGACACGTCGTTCGACGTCACCACCAGCCTCCTCGCGTTTGGGCGCGATGGAGTCGATTTCGTCGATGAAGACGATTGCGGGGGCGTTCTCTTCGGCTTCTTCGAACACCTCACGGAGTTTCTCCTCGCTTTCACCGTAGTACTTCGACATGATCTCCGGCCCGGAAATCGTCTGGAAGTGGGCGTCGATTTCGTTGGCGACAGCTTTTGCCATCAGGGTCTTTCCAGTGCCTGGTGGCCCGTGGAGGAGCACACCTTTCGGCGGCTCAATACCCAGCTGTTGGAACAGCTCTGGGTGGCGCATTGGCAGTTCGATCATCTCCCGAACCTGGTCGAGCTCGTTGTCGAGGCCACCGATATCTTCGTAGGCGACGTCAGGCACACCCTCGGCAGAGCGCCCGTCGCTTGCGAGCTGTTCGGCTGGCGTCTCGCTGATCTCGATGCTCGTCGAGTCGGTGATGATGACCGTCCCCGATGGCGAAGTGTCGGCAATCTTCAGCGGGACTGACTGGCCGGAGCTGGCCATTGGCCCAAAGGAGAGCGAAAACGGCACTGTCTGCCCTTCGGCGACGGCCTGTCCGCTCAGCTTATCCCGAACGAGGGGGCCGATATCGCCTCGAATACGGAGGTTTTGTGGCAGGGCGACCGTCACCGATGACGCGGGACGGACATCTGCGGCTTCGACGGTAACGCGGTCGTCAATACCGACATCGGCCTCTTGACGAAGCCGGCCGTCGATTCGGACGATACCGCGACCTTCATCCTCCGGATAGCCCGGCCAGACGCGAGCGACTGTTTGGGCGTCACTCGAGCCCGAAACAAGGATGTAATCGCCGTTCTCGAGGCCGAGTTCGGCCATCGACGCGCGGTCGATTGCAGCCAGTCCGCGGCCCGCATCTTTCTGTTTTAACGGTTTGACGGTGAGTTTCATTGGGGGTCCTCCAGTTCGACAGTGAGGACGCCGTTTTTCATAAACGCTTGCGCGTCAACGGCATCCACCGGCAGTTCAATCTCGTGTTGCCCATCGTCTGCGACGACAATAACGGTTCCATCAACGACATCAACGGCAGCTTCTTCGCTGTGAACGCCAAAGTCGACGGCAATTACGGTGTCAGTGCCGTACTCGTATGCTCGGACCAACCGTTGGTCGTCGGTCTGCCGAGCGAATTGTTCGAGATTCATATTTCGACTAACCCAAGGTTAGCTCTCAAAATATATAAACCTTTTCCAACAGATCGACAGAGGACGTTGGGGTGGCAAAAAAGAGGCTGTTCGTAGTTCACACTGTATTCAATGTATTCTGTACTTCAACAAACTATAGGGGGAGCTGTAAGGAAAGTCGAGGGTTTATCGCCTCATCGGTGGTCTGTGGCTATATGAACACTGTCAGGACGCTCGGGCGCGAGACTGCCTACACCCGCTGGGACCGAGGTGGTGAAGGACCGGGACTGATGTGTGTCCACGGAAGCGGCGGAACACACGATGTCTGGAGCGCCCAGCAACAACTTGCTGACCGATTTCCCGTTACCGCCCTCGATCTCAGCGGCCACGGCGACTCCGAAGATGTGCTTGCGACACCCGGCTATACGACGCTCTCGGCGTACGCCGACGACGTTCTCAGCGTCGCTTCGGCAACCGATTCTCGTATCCTTGTTGGACACTCACTCGGTGGAGCCGTCTGCTGTCACATCGCCCTCGAGCGGGCGTTTGACCCCGACGCACTCATTCTGACTGGAACTGCCGCCCGTATGGGCGTCTTAGAGGATCTTCTAACGTGGTTTAAATCGGATTTCGAACGGGCAATTCGCTTTCTCCACGATGACAACGGCCTATTCTATGATGCCGATGATTCACTCAGAGAGCAGTCGGCATCGCTCATGCGTTCATGTGGACAGCCGGTCGTCTCACGGGACTTTCTCACCTGCCACCGGTTTGACATTCGGGATCAACTCGAGGAGATTGACGTCCCAACGCTCGTTATTGCGGGCGAACACGACAAGCTCACACCGCCGGGCTACCAACAACAGCTTGCTGAGGGCCTCCAAAACGCGGAGTTCCTCTCCATCCCAGAAGCCGGACATCTCCCACAGCTCGAACGACCTGCGGCGTTCAACGAGATCGTTGCCGCGTTTCTCGAGCGAGAGAGTCAGTGAAGTATCGGGCGTCGAGCCTCGAGGCACTCACCTTGGAAATCAGTAGAAGTCCTCGAGCCCACCCTCCTCGTGGGCGTGTTCGTCGGCTGGAAACGCCTCGCTTGCAACGGCCTCGACGTAGGAATCAACCGCCCGCTGCATCTCCCCGCGAACGTCACCAAACTGTTTGGAAAATGAAGGTGTCCACTCACTGAGTCCGACTGCGTCGTTGAATACGAGTACCTGCCCGTCACAGTGGGGTCCGGCACCGATGCCGATCGTTGGAATCTCGAGAGCGGCCGTCACGTCCGCCGCCAGATTCGAGGGGACGTGTTCTAACACGAGCGAAAACGCCCCAGCTTCTTCGTGTGCGCGCGCAAGGTCAAGTATTTTTTCGGCTTCGTCCTGTTCGGTTCCCTGCCGTGGATAGCCGCCATAGCGGTTGACGTGTTGGGGTGTCAATCCCAAATGTGCCATGACCGGAATCCCGAGTTCGGTCATCTGCTTGGTGAGCGAAACGGTGTGGGGACCGCTCTCGAGTTTGACCGCGCCTGCGCCCTCCTCTTTGAGCATCCGACCGGCATTGTTGATACTCGTCGCGTCATCGACGCCGTAGCTCAAAAAGGGGAGATCAGCAACGACGAGCGTCTCTTCAGTTGTGCGAGCAACCGCTCCAACGTGACTCGCCATCTCATCAATCGTCACTGGAAGGGTTGTCTCATATCCAAGCGTTACGTTACCCACACTGTCACCAACGAGTGCAATATCGACCCCGGCCTCCTCGAGAAGGGTCGCCGTTGGCGCGTCGTAGGCCGTTAGCATTGTAATTGGCTCCTCGCCTGCCATCGCGAGCAGTTCTCTCACCGTCGACATACCGGCCGTTGGCCCTCCGGGGTTAAATTCCCGCCGTCTTTAGTTGCCCGATCCAGTGTTGCCGGGTAGTTCGGTGTCTAACATCAAGTGTTGGGGACGACAAGTAACAATTAAGCCCGCACAGAGAAGAGCCAGTGGCGTGGCCGAACCCGTCGAGACGAGTGACCCCGATGGCGTCGACTTCGGCTGGGTGATGCAGGTGACGTTCGTGCTGACGATTGTAGTCGGCGCACCGACGGTTGCCGTGCTATCAATCCCAGTGAGCTTAGAGAGCTGGGGCGCTCGTGCGGAGTTTGCAATCCGCGTCGGCGCGGTCATCTGGATTGTGATCGCAATATCGACATTTTGGTACGCGAAGTACACACTCGAGGACGAAGACGACGAAGCCTAAAAACACCGGCGAGACCGCCTCAGAACGCGTCTGCCGTATACTCCCTCACATATGAAAACGCCGTCCCCGCCCGGGTTGCCGTCTCTTCATCTCGAGGCGAATCACCGACGAACACCACGTCTGCTGGCTCGAGTCCCAGTCTGTCGACTGTCACGAGCAACGGCTCCGGATCGGGTTTGTGGGTTGGGACCGAGTCTCGACCAATTACCGCCTCGACGTTTGTCGCAAGGTTGTGACTCTCGAGAGCGATCCTGCAGGCTGACTCGGCGTTGAGCGAGCAGACGCCGGCGGGCCGTGATTGGGCACACAAATCGTCAGCAAGCGCCAGCCGTTGTGACGTACGAGCCCCTGCCCGCTCGTGTTTGGCAATCGTCTCCTCGACGACGCCACGTAGATCGACCTGCGCGGCGTGTTCAAGCATTCCCCAGAGCCCGCCACTGGGAACCTTCATCCCTGCCTCCGTGTAAACGCTGGTGACCTCGGCAGCGACGGCTCCCCAGTCGACAGTGAGGTTGACGAGTGTCCCATCAAGATCGTAGACGATACCAGCATACCGCTCAGACATACCACTACTTACGATGGCGAACGGAAAAGCTACTTCGGTCCGCTGAAACCGAAACCGGTTATTTTCTGCGTGCGCTGTCTCGAGTATGGGCGAGTTGAATACGGTCGCAAAGCGGATTCATAACATTGCACCCGACCCCGTCTGTGCCACCCTCGAAGACGGGACGGAGGCGGTGTTTCACTTTGACTGGGTCGAGTTCTTCCAACAGGAGTTCAAAGCCGAAGGCACCTGCGAGGACGACGACGGAGCTGAGTACCGGCTGATCTCGAGTGAAGACAACGCGTCGATCCTTGTCGGTCGAAAGGGTCCCGAGTCCGATGGCTGGAAAATGATCGGCGAGATTGTTGAAGCGACACCGCTCGAAGAGTAAGGTAGCTCGAGTGACGAAGAATCAATCGGCAGGTCTACAACAACTCGAGGGCCTCGAGATCCGTTTGCAGTTGCTCGCGGCCTGTGTCGTCCATCAATCGGAGCGGCTCCCGTAGCGAACCGGCTTCAAACCCACGCAGCGACAGCGCCGTTTTTACCCCAGCCATGTACGCCCCACCGCCTTTGAACGCGTCTCTCACGTCAAAGACGCGGCTCTGGAGGGCTCTAGCGCGCTCATCGTCTCCGGCTCGGTGGGCATCGTACAGCTCACAGACCAGTTCCGGAAAGACGTTTGCGACGGCGCTGACGGCCCCTGAACAGCCGATTTCGAGGCCCGTATACACAAGTGAGTCCGAGCCCGCAAGAAAAGTAAGGTCAGGATGGTCGTCGATCGCTTGGGCCAGCCACGGCACGTCCTTACTCGAGTCTTTGAGCCCCACGACAGTATCGATTTCGGCGAGTTGGGCGAGCGTTTCCCGTGAGATGGCGTTGCCGGTCTTACTTGGAATATGATAGATATACAGCGGAAGGTCGGTTGCGTCGGCGACTCGCCGGTAATGAGTGCAGGCGGCAGTCGTGTCAAGCGGGTAGTAGTATGGGGTGACAACGACGATGCCATCCGCGCCGACGGTCTCGGCGTGTTTGGCGTGGGCGACCGTCTGGCGGGTGCTTGGTGCGCCGACGCCAGCGATGACGGGAACCTCGCCGTCGATTTCCTCGACAACGGCCTCGACGACGCCATCGCGTTCTTCGGGTGTAAGCAGTGGAAACTCACCGTTTGTGCCGAGTGGAAACACGCCGTGGGAACCGCCATCGACGACGTACCGGGCGTGGGCGGCCGTCTGTTCGTAGTCAACGGATTCGTCTTCCCTAAAGACGGTAATCGTCGGTGGGACGACGCCACCAAGAGAAAGCGGGTCTGCACTACCGGGGTCGGAATAAGCCATGTCCATTACTGGGAGCGGGGGCCCCATAAAACGTCACCGTCAGTCCGCATGCGCACGCTGACTTTTTCATTCGAGAGCCACCCTCTCTCACTCGAGACGACAAAAACAGTTGAGTGCGTAGACCGTTCGGAGGATGTCGACACTTTTGCCCTCATCGAAAACAAGACCATCGGTTTCGCGGGCAAACTCGAGGGTTTCTGCGGTGGCGTGTTCGGGTGCGCCGGCGATGCCGGCATCGTTCGCTGCCGCCCACTCCATCATCCGCAGGTCGGTTTTTGAGTCACCCATCACGAGCGCAAACGGGTCGTCGATTCCGATCACTGAAAAAGCGTTTTTGATGCCAGTGACCTTGTTCAACTCGAGGCTTCCGATTTCGGCGGCATCGGCCTCATAGTAGATGACATCGATCCGCTCGAGAATCGAACGGACCGTTTCGGGGAGGGTATCGGCGTTGTAGGTGGCTCCCTCAGCCTCAAGGACGGCGCGAATTTCGCTGTCCTGTTTGGCGTAAAAGGCTCGAACGGGTTCGGTAAGGTCGTCTTGGGTCACTGTTTCCGCTCCAACAATATCGGCGAGGAGGTCCAGTTCGTAAATGAGCGCCTCATCGATCACCGCCCTCGCGGCGGCCGACCCGGTCTCGTAGTTGGGTTTGATTGTCACGTTGAATTCGTTGCCCTGGAGGTGACAGCTCCGGCGAAGCGAGGAGGGAGCTTCCGGCAGCACTCGAGAGCGAAGCGAATCAAAGATGCCAACGATTTCGTCGTCGAGGTCGTCGTACAACAACCGTTTGGTGTCTTCACCGTGATTCGGGGTAAAAACGCCCGTCCCGGCTTCGTAGACGATACTCAAATCTCCGGAGTGGACCAGTTCGCTTCCCAACCCCTGAATCGCAAACCCTTTGACGTTCTCTAAGGTCTGGCCTGTGCAGATGACAACCGGAACGTCGTTTTCGACGAACGTCCGCAACATGTGTAACGTCTCTCTCGGAATCTCGTTGTCCGTACTTCCAGCCGACCGAAGTGTCTCGTCGACATCCAACACGAGGACGTTCACCGGGCGGCCGTACTTCGACTCGAGGTCGAGGGCGGTAAACGCCTGTTCGCGGGTGGCGCGAGCGGCGATCGCTGCAAGCGTCTCGCCCCCCGGAAACGCGGCCCGAATTTCGTCTTTGCTCGCCTCGAGCTCGTCGGTCGTCTCCTGCCAATGGTCGAGCGCCACTCGGGAGTCAATCGCCGGAAACAGGTCGACGAACTCCTGGTAGGCCCGAAGCCGGTCGGTGTCAAACTCGCCATAGAGCTCGTAGACGAGGTCATATCGCTCCATACGGCTACAGTGAGCGGCAGTATGTTAATCGTTTGGCGTCTTGCAGCGCCGGGTTTGCTGCGTTTTCGCTTCCTCCAGGGCTGAAAAGTGTTTACTCGATAGTGAATAAACTTTTAGACCTCCAACTCCTCTGGGTGTGTATGAAAGCGATCGCAGTTGAACCCGGTGCTGGCACGCCGCAGGTCGTCGAGCGTCCCCTTCCCGAGCCGCAGTCGGGTGAGGTGCTTATTAGAACGCTCCGCGTGGGAATCGACGGCACCGACCACGAGGTCATCGCCGGCGCGTACGGCGAGACGCCCGCTGGGCAGGATCGACTCATCCTCGGTCACGAGGCCGTCGGGGTCGTCGAAGATGCAAACGGGACCGATCTAGCGGAAGGCACGGTCGTCGCCCCGACCGTCCGTCGGCCACCGAACGGCTCGAACCCCTATTTCGAAGCTGGCGAACCGGATATGGCTCCTGAAGGGCAGTATCTCGAGTGTGGAATCGTCGGTGCTGATGGATTCATGGCTGAATACTTCACGGCGCGCCCAAAGTATCTGGTGTCCGTCCCTCGGGAACTGGCAGAACAGGGCATCCTGGTTGAACCACTTAGTGTGACCGAAAAGGGAATCGAACATGCCATTGCGAGCCGGTCAGCGTTCGACTGGCGTCCCGAGTCGGCACTCGTCCTTGGCAACGGCTCGCTTGGCCTGCTCACACTGGCCGTGTTCAAAGAGGTACTCGATTACGAACGAACCTACTGCCTCGGTCGGCGTGATCGGCCTGATCCAACGCTCGACATCATCGATAAGCTGGGATCAACATACATCGACTCGCGAGAAACGCCGATGGCCGACATTCCGACTGTTTACGAGGGAATAGATATCATCTACGAGGCAACTGGCTACGCCAAACACGCCTTTGAAACCGTCGAGGCACTGGCGCCAAACGGCGTCGGCGCACTGCTTGGAGTTCCTGACGACTGGACGTTCGAAATAAACGGCGGCCACCTCCACCGAGAACTCGTCTTGCATAATAAAGCCCTCGTCGGCAGCGTCAACTCAAATCGCGACCACTTCGCTGCAGCCGTCAAGACACTGGGCCAGCTCCCCGAGTGGTTCACCGACGACCTCATCACCGATGTCTACGAACTCGAGGAACTAGAGGCCGCCTTCAAGACCGACGATACGACTATAAAAACGGCGGTCGAATTTAGCCGCATATGAAAAATGTCGACGATTTAATTGAGAGCGCGGCCGACCTTGCTGACCGTGGTCTCGCAAAAGGTGAAATTGCTGACGAGCTCAACGTCTCCCGGGAAACAGCCAGCTGGCTGGTCGAACGAAGCGGCACACCGACGACACCAGCAGCCGACCGCACGCCATCGAGCGGTCCACAGGACATCCACGTCGATTGGAGTGCGATTGGTCGGGACAGCAAACGGCTCGGGGCAATCGCCTCGGCAATGGCAGACATGCTCGCCAAACACGGCGAAGGTGTCGATCTCACGATCGGCATCGAAAAGGCCGGTGGCCCGATAGCGACGCTCGTCGCTCGAGAACTTGGAACTGATCTGAGTACCTACACGCCGGCCAAACATCAGTGGGAAGAAGGTGACATCGACGAACTCGGCGGGACGTTCTCGCGAAACTTCGCCGCCATCCGCGGCCGGGAGTGTTATATTGTCGATGACACTGTTACCAGCGGGACGACCATGCGGGAAACAATCGAAGCGATCCGCGCCGAAGGCGGTGAGCCCCTGGCCTGTATCGTCCTCGCCGACAAACAGGGGGTCGAAGAACTCGAGGGTGTGCCGGTCTACTCGCTGTTACAAGTGATCAGTGTAAGCCACGAAAAGTAGGGAGGGTCACTTCGCCGGAGGACGTAAACGCTTTCCACGTTCCGACCATACAATAGGCTATGACGTTCCAGCCAGAGAGCGACCTCGACCAAGAGAGTGTTACCGAACAGGTTACAGAGAGCCTCGAGGCCCACGAGGTAGTCCTGTTTATGAAAGGCAACGAACTGATGCCCCAGTGTGGGTACTCCCAACGGGCCCTCGAGTTGATCTCCGCTCACCGCGAGGAGTACGAGGTTATCGACGTGTTGCCGGCGCTCAGTCAGTATCGAGTCGCCCTCGAAGCCCAAAGCGGCTGGGAGACAATCCCACAGACGTTCGTCAACGGCGAGTTCGTCGGCGGCAGCGATGTCTTAGCCGAACTCGAGGAGCGCGGTGAACTCGCAGAGACCCTTGAGGCGGCCTAACGGAGCGTATTTGTCCACCCTCGTTCGGACAGGATACAACAGCAGGTCATATAAACGTCCCACTCATATGGGACTGTAGAGCGGATAGCCACACCTCGTTCCCCACCAACCCATGTCAAAAGAGGACTCCCGACACGTTTATCGACTCCATTCGACGCTCGAACTGCCACTCGAAGAGCTCCGTGAGCACTTCGAGGACGCCACTTATCCCGACGGTGTTGACGACGTCGAGATCACCCGGCGAAACAACACGCTGATTTTAAAGGCCGTTGGCAACGACGAAACCGTCAGCAAGTACACCCCAACTGCCCAGCTCAAAGCGAGCGTAACCGAAAACCGAGTGTACGAAGAAGACCCCGACGAACGGCGAAACAACTTCCGCTGGGACGAAGAAGAAGAGGAGATCGAATCCGAACTCGTCGAGTTCGCCGCGTTCAAAGGCGACCGCGAAACCGTTCTCCAGAACTCGTTGCTCCAGTATGAGATGTTCCAAGTGCTCTGTGATATCGCCCAAATCTCAGAGAAAGGCACCCTGACTGCAATCTCGGAGTTCAACGGCGAACTCGAGGCGACACGGATCGTCGACGGCGATGTCCGACCGGCCGATGTCGAAGTCGTCGAAGGGCCTCGCGACCGGAAAGGCGACTCCTCAGGGGTCAACTGGCGGGATAATAAGTTTATCAGTGATTAAAAGGGTAACACGCTCCTGTTTTTTCACTGCTTTAGGGTAACAGACAAAGAGCACTCAGTTGCAAGCATCGTCACTACACTGGTGAGTCCCGTCTGTTCGGTATGGTTGATGAAGACCTCGAGTTAGACGAAGACCTCGGCGAGGCAACAATTGTTTACGAGGATCCAGATGAGGGGACGGTCACCCGGACGGTGCCAAACGAGCACATCGCCTACTTTCAGGATCACTGGCTGTTCAAAACTGATGAGGATGACCACGGAAACGATATCGTTCGGCGGATTCCGGCTAGCAAGGTCCATTACGTCGAACGATCGGTCGAAGCGTTCGAGCGAGAAGTCGAGACGCTGTTTGACCGCGTCGAGTCGATGGCAACCAGACTGCAGACGAAGATTCCGATCGGCGGTGGAAGCGAACGTGAGAGTCACGGCGAGCAGGATCCATACCGGATCGATGTTCGTCCCGGTGAGGACGAATCCGAACAGCGGTGACGGTCGATAGGGTATGTGTTGCTGAGACGCTCGGACCGACCCCGATCAGCCAAAGGCATCGCTTGAACGTGTAAAAAACTGAAACCGTGTGCCACGTCCGCCCCCTAAGTGAACTGCACCACAACCGTACTGCACTGCCCCTCCACCACCAACACTCGGATACGATCCTTGCTGCTCGCTTCAGGCGTTGTTCATCCGCTGAGTCGACCGGCTGCCACAGCGTTGACATTCAGCAACGCGGTAAGGTTCTCGGGAGAACTGTGCGTTTTCTTCTTTCAGACTCTCCGTTCGAAGTTGGATTGAAACCTCGTGGAGCGTATCGAGATTGCATGACTCACAGTGTTCTGTCATTCCGCTGAGTGAGTTGTCGGTGGTTGCCATACTCCTCTCTTATTACTCACTCCATATATACCATTGACAGTGACTTCTCGTTCGGATAATACGTATTTAAAGCCCTTCTCCCTCGCTGAGAAAACCTTTTGTTGTGGGCCACCTGTAGGAATAGTACATGGATGAGGAGACCCCCATCGAGGAGATTCTGAATACGATTGGGGATGAACACGCTCGAACAGTACTTGCAGCAATCAGTCGTGAACCCGGCTCTGCAAAGGATTTGAACGAGCGATTGGAGTTCTCACAACCAACGATTTACCGGCGGTTGGATCTCCTTCTTGAGAACGATTTGATCAACGAGCGGACGCTTGTCGCCGACGACGGAAATCACTACAAAGAGTATGAATGTAACTTCGATAGTACGGTTATTTCATTAGACGGTGATGAGTATGATGTCCGAATTTTCCGAAAAGAGAACCTTCCAGACCGGTTTTCACAGCTCTGGGATGAACTTGGCGGCAGGTAGTCGATAGGCAATGAATACCCAGATTACATCACCGGCTCATAAAGACCAACTCACAGAGAGGAGACGTTGAAATGGTGCTCCCAGAAGTTTTTAATATCGTTCTCCTGTTGTTGCGAATGGTCGTTTTTGCCCTCGCACTGGGGCTGACGCTTATTAGTTTTCAATCGTACAGACAGCGTGAATCAAAACGGTTGGAGTCGGCGTTTATCGGCTTTGCCTTTCTGAGCATGGGCGTGGCACTGACGACGATTAGTTCACAAGTCAGCTCGATGGTCACGTTTTTTCAGATTGTCGAAACAATCCCGTTTATTATCGGTTTCGGAATGCTATATTTGTCGTTGTACCGATGATTAGGGAAGACGAGCAATCACCGTTTGTACGATGGCATCGGCGAGTCGCTCAGGGGTCTGGGTAAAATCCCAAACAGTGCCCTTGCCAGGGACAACCCCAACCCACTCAACATAATTTGCAGCCTCGAGTGAGAACAACAGCTCCTCGAGTGCTGTTTCTGAGAGCCGCTGCCCGAGGAGTGATTCAGCGTGGGCCGCAAGTTGGGTGGTCGTCATGAGGAGACCGCTGTTAGTTGATGGGCCAATAGTGGGGGTTGTCGGGGTAGCCGGCGTCGGTGGCTGACGTGTCATTGGTACCGACTGCGCCTGAACGGAGATGAGTGATGGCATTATCTATGCCACTCATTAGGGTGTGCCTACAAGTGAGTAACCGCTCAGTGGTGGGCCAGTGGTCGCTCTTCGGTGAGAAATTGCAACACCCAGTTGTCAAACGCCGATTTTTTCTCGAGGAAGACGCCGTGTTTTCTGCCTCGAAACATCGCCAGTTGGGCGTCAGGAATTTCTGCGTGTGTTTCTCGGAGAACCCTTTCGGGAAAAAACGGGTCTTCGTCGGCACCGATGACGAGCGTCCGCGCGTCGATACCCTCGAGTCGGTCACGGCTATCGAAATCAGTGACGGCGTCCATGGAGATGACGACATCGTCGGGGACGGCCGGGGAGGGGGGTCGAACACGACCGATTGCCGTTGCCAGGCGTGGATAGAGGCGGTTTCGCCAGCCGGTATGCATCGTTTGGAGCAGTTCCCGTTGGATGCGGACCCATTGACCTTCGAGGGCGTACCAGCGGAGTCGGCGAGCCAACTGGGCGATTTCGGGAGCTATCCGACTCCCTGAGACACCGAGGACGAGGCGGGTGACCTGCTCTGGGTATGTGAGTGCGAGCTCTTGGGCGATGAGTCCGCCCATCGAGAGTCCCAGCACCGACGCTGGGCCGAGCTCTGCCTCGAGGAGTTCGCCGTAGATTGCGGCCATATCGGCAATCGAACTCCCCTCTGGGAGGTCACGCGGTCGGCTCACGACATAGACGGTGTATTCCTCGAAAAACCGTCGGTAGGTGCGGGCGACGGCGATCGCGCCGGTGCGGCCGTATTCGCCGTCGAAGAGTGCATCTTCGATACCGGGAATAACGAGCAGCGTCTTCGGTCCGCTGCCGGCTCGAACGTAGGGGTACTCGCCTGCCAGCGCGCCCGTTTCAGGTCGGAGAGTGTCAAACATCTCACTGCCCTACCACGCCGACGGTCAAAATCCCACAGCACGGTTACTGGGCTCGAATCGTCCCGCCTGCGAGTCCATCCCACTCGACTCGGTATCCCAGCCGGGAGAGGACGGCACTCGTCTCCGTTAGCCCGACTGCCTCGAGTTGTGCTTCGGCGGCTTCGAGTGAGAGTCCCGACTCGAGGGCCTCGGCGAGTGCCGTGAGTACTGCCGGGCGGACGAGCGTTCGGCCGACCCGTTCGTGGGCGGGGAAGGATTTGCTCTCGACGGCAGCCTCGCTGACGCCGTGGCGGTCGGCAAGCGCTGTCAGAGAGAGGACGTCCTCACGTGGCTCGAGTGTGGCAGGGAGTGAGGCGGCGCTCTCGGCGACCAGCCCGGTTTCGTACTCTCGGAGTACATCACGAACAGCTTTCAGCCGGACTCGACCGGTGTATTCGATAACGCGGTGGTCGTGGCTGGCAATTTCTTCGCCAACTCCCAGGCTCCTGTCGACGGCGACGAGTAGGTCGACGTCCTCGAGGTGTTCTAACTGTGTGAGTTTCTTTTCGACGTACTCTGGCGTCCAGAAGCCCATAATCTCAAAAAAGAGTCGAGCGTTGCTATGGTTGTACTCGAAGGCAAAATCGGGAATCATGACGCGTGACCCCGTCGAAAGCGGTTCGGGCTCCCGAACGAGCGTCCACTCAAGGTCGATGCCTTCGAATCGGGTGGCAAAATCGCGTTCAACCGCACTGTCAAAGCTGACCGTTGCGACTGGATCGGCGTCTGGAACGCGTATGTCCTCGTGGCTGAGTGTGAGCGTTCGGTCAGTTCCGCGGTCGTCGATAGCGGCCTCGAGTGACCACTCGGTGCTTTTTGCGACGGTTCGAAGGAGGCGGGAAAACCGGGTGCCGTATCGACGTGTTGCTCGAAAGAGGTGGGTCGGGCCGGTGACGACAACGACTCGGCCGGCTTCGGTGTTGAGAATCTCGTACATCAGCCCTAGCCGTTTGATCGACGAAATAAGGGCTTTCGGATCGCTGGACCGAACCCGAATCTCCGTTGCATCGAAAAGGGCGGTCTGGGCGAGTGAGAGGTTGTACTGGGCCACCAGCGCGTGCGGATCCCACGGACTCTCGAAGCTGGTGAGGTGCTGTCGTTCCTCGAGGTCGGCATACAGCGACTCGGCAACTGCCGTCGCTGAGACGCCAAGCGACGTGCCTGCCTGTGTGAGCGCCTCCTGTCGGTCAGCGTCACTGACAATGCCGACTGCTTCGGCTGCGTCGAACACCGCCCGTCGAGCGGTCGCCGGTTCGATTGGGGTAGCTGTCTCGAAGACAGCCTCCCGCTCGAGCAACGCTGTGAAGCCACGGACCAGTTTGAAATGGTCGGCCTCGGTTTCGAGATCGGCAAGTGCCGCCTCGAGTTCGTGACGCGGATGGCCGAGGTGCCCCTGAAAGGTGCCGAGGACGCGGGCCGCTAGCCGCCGCTGGCCCGAGTCGGCAAACTGTGGCTGGTAGCCACCGCCGGCCCGAGAGACACGGAGGAGGTCCTTTCGCAGCATCTATTTGCTGTGGGTTGGCCAGTAACAAAAGGTGACCGGGCGGGTCTGACCTGACATGCGCGCTCAGCGCCGGCGTGCTGTGACGAGCGCACTCAGCGCCGCCGGTTCGACACGCGCTGCTCGAGACTGTCTTCGACGACGACTTCATACAGGGTGGCCCGTCCCCCGTCGGCTTTTGGGCGAAGAATTCGGCCGAGTCGTTGGGTAAACTCGCGTTCACTTGCGCTCCCAGAGAGGACGACCGCAACGCTTGCATCGGGGACATCGACACCCTCATCGAGAACGTTCGAGGTGACCACCCGACTGTAGGCCCCCGTTCGGAATCGTTCTAAGATGCCCCGCCGTTCGTCGGCCGGTGTTTGGTGGGTGATTGCTGGAATCAGAAACCGTTCAGCGACATCGTAGGCGAGGTCGTTGTAGGCAGTAAAGATGATCGTCCGTTCTTCGGGGTGGTCGGCGAGAACCGATTCTAATGCCTCGAGTTTCGCCTGGCTGCCGTAGACGATCTGACGGGCACGTTCTCTGGCCAAGACGGCCTCGCGAGCGGCCGGATCAGTGCCCGACCGTTTGATGAGCTTCTGATAGTCACTGCCGCCTGTAAACTGTATGTTTGAGGCGGCGAGATAGTCGGTGAACGTCTCTTGGGCCCGCTCGTACTCAGCCCGCTCCTCGAGGGTTAGTGAGACGGTGAGGCGTTTGCAGTCATACGTAGCCAGGTGGTCGCCCGCGAGGTCGTCGATATCCAGTTTGCACACGACCGCTCCGAGAATCTCCTCGATGTGTTCGTGAGCGCCGTCCGGTCGCTCGAACGTTGCCGTCAGTCCCAGTCGGGCAGGTGCTGCCAGCAGGCGAGCGATCTCTTGATAGCCCTCTCCACCAAGGTGGTGTACCTCATCGAAGATGACAAAGCCAAACCGGTTGCCGACGGTATCCGCTTTCAGGTAGGCCGAGTCGTACGTCGATACTGTGAGGGCCTCTCGCTGCTGTTTACCGCCGCCAAACTGGCCGACCGGTAGATCGAATTCGTCGCTTAGCTCTGCTCGCCACTGCTCGAGTAAGTCGATTGTGGGAACGACAACGAGTGTCGAGACGCCGAGTGCTTCGATGGCTTTGAGTGCGATGACGGTCTTGCCGCTTCCCGTTGGGAACTCGAGCACACCAGCGGGAGCCGATTGGCCCGCCACACCCCGCCAGCGGTCGGTCGCTTGCCAGTCGGCTATCGCCTCTGCTTGGTAGGGCCGAAGCTGGTAGGCGGAGTTGAGGTCGGCCGGGAGTGACGGACAGTCGAGGATCCGATCGACAACGGCGTGACCGGACGCCTCGAGGGTGGCTCGAAACGGCGCATATTGATACGCCGACACACGCATGGTATCCGTTCGTGAGTCAACAGTCACGTACTCCTTGAGGCCGGCTGGAAGCGTCTCAGTCGGCGCTGAAATCAGGATCGTTCCCTGTTCGTATTGGAGTTCGATCGGAGACACAGTTACAGCTCAGTGTTTCACGGATATATATCGCCGACAGCGGTGACCGCCTATCTTGACCGGTTGCAAATTGGTACCTCAACCCTTTTATTACCGCTGTGCTTTATCTGTGATATGAGCGAAGACGAGGGCACTAATCCGGATCGCCGAGACGACGCGTCGGCGGTAGAGTCCGACAGTGAAGCGTCGGACACCGACGTCGAGAACAGGGCCACGGACACCGATCCGGAGATGACATCGCATGCGCAGGATGAAGGCGAGAGTGAAGCTCCAAGCGAACAGCCATCGCCGACGCTCGAGACGGCTGCCGATGTCCAGGACGTCCTCGAGTCCGTACGCGAACACGACGAGAAACTGGCGAACCAGGTCGCCCAGATTGCTGAAACGGCTCGCGAACGTAACCAGACTGTTGCCGACCAACGGGATGAGCTTAGTGATCTCGAAGATCGGATCGACGAACAGGCAGAGACGATTAGCCAACTTCACCAGCAACTCGAGAAGACAGAGACCGCTCTCGAGAGCCACGAGGAAACGCTCAGCGAGCGTGAAGAGAGAGTTGAAGAGCTCAAATCACATCTCAAACGCAAGCAGGCGGATTTTCAGAATTACAAAAAGCGAGCGAAAAAGCGCCAGGAGCAACTCAAATCGCGGGCGACTGAGGATCTCGTCTCGCGGATCGTCGGTGTTCGGGATAATCTCAAGCGGGCGTTGGGCGAAGAGGGTGACAGTGAGGACCTTCGTGACGGAATCGAGATGACGTTGCGGGAGTTTGACCGCGTGTTGGCTGAAGAAAACGTCGAAGAGATCGATCCTGAGCCGGGAACGACAGTTGATCCACAGCGCCACGAAGTGATGGTAAAAGTCGACAGTGAGCACCCGGAGGGGACCGTCGCTGACGTGTTTACCCCGGGCTATGAGATGGCTGAGAAAGTCATCCAGAGTGCACAAGTGACAGTGAGCAACGGCTCGCTCGCAGAGGCCGATGCTGAGAAAGCCGACGGCGGGGAGGCAACCGCTGACGACGCAGATGCCGAGGAGTCAACAGTTGACGGTGAACCCGTCTCACCCGACGACCGCTCGAACTGAGTTCGGAATTATTTTTAAACAGGTTTATGGCCCGTGAGACGCCCGTCTATACCACTTTCGGTCAGTTAAATTCTTGGCCAGTCTCGGTGTAGCAAGGTTTAAAACAAAGTGCGCACAACTAGGGCCCAAGATGGCAAGTAACAAAATTCTCGGTATCGACCTAGGGACGACAAACAGCGCGTTCGCTGTGATGGAAGGGGGCGATCCGGAGATTATCGTCAACGGCGAGGGTGACCGAACGACGCCGTCAGTCGTCGCATTTACCGATGACGATGAACGTCTTGTCGGCAAACCAGCAAAGAATCAGGCAATCCAGAACCCGGAACGGACGATCGCCTCGATTAAACGCCACATGGGCGATGAGGACTACACCGTCGATGTCGACGGTGAAGGCTACACTCCACAGCAGATTTCGGCAATGATCCTCCAGAAGATCAAACGTGATGCCGAAGAGTACCTCGGTGATGAAGTGCAAAAGGCCGTCATTACGGTGCCAGCGTACTTCTCTGACAGCCAGCGTCAGGCAACCAAAGACGCCGGTGAAATCGCTGGCTTCGATGTCGAGCGCATCATCAACGAGCCGACGGCAGCTTCGATGGCCTACGGTCTCGATGACGACTCCGACCAGACCGTCCTCGTCTACGACCTTGGGGGAGGGACATTCGACGTTTCCATCCTCGACCTCGGTGGCGGCGTCTACGAAGTCGTCGCAACCAACGGGGACAACGAACTCGGTGGCGACGACTGGGACCACGCGATCATCGACTGGCTCGCTGACGCCTTCGAGTCCGACCACGGCATCGACCTCCGTGAGGATCGACAGGCGCTCCAGCGGCTCAAAGACGCCGCCGAGGAGGCCAAGATCGAACTCAGCAGTCGGAAAGAGACCGAAATCAATCTGCCCTTTATTACGGCAACTGACAACGGCCCGATCCACTTAGAAGAGTCACTCACCCGGGCAAAGTTCGAGTCACTCACCTCGGATCTGATCGACCGGACGGTCGCCCCAACCGAGCAGGCACTCGAGGATGCTGGCTACAGCAAATCCGACATTGACGAAGTGTTGCTCGTCGGTGGTTCGACCCGGATGCCCCAGGTTGCTGGGAAAGTTGAGGATCTGACGGGCAAGTCGCCCCAGAAGAACGTCAATCCCGACGAAGCAGTCGCACTCGGCGCGGCGATTCAGGGTGGTGTCCTCGGTGGCGAGGTTGACGATATCGTCCTGCTCGATGTGACGCCGTTGAGCCTTGGAATTGAAGTAAAAGGTGGCCTCTTCGAGCGACTCATCGAAAAGAACACGACGATTCCGACCGAGGAGTCAAAGATCTTCACGACGGCGGCGGATAACCAGACCTCTGTGCAGGTTCGGGTGTTCCAGGGTGAGCGGGAGATTGCCGAAAAGAACGAGATGCTCGGGGAGTTCCACCTAACTGGAATCCCACCAGCACCGGCGGGCACGCCACAAATCGAAGTTGGCTTCTCGATCGATGAAAACGGGATCGTCAACGTCACTGCCGAAGACAAAGGAACGGGGACGAGTGAGGAGATCACGATCGAAGGTGGAGCCGGCCTCTCGGATGCCGAGATCGACCGACTCCAAAAGGAAGCCGAAGAGCACGCCGAAGAGGACGAACGCCGCCGCGAACGCATCGAAGCCCGTAACAACGCCGAGGCGACGATCCAGCGCGCAGAAACACTTCTCGAAGAGAACGATGAGATCAGCGATGAGTTGCGCGAGGAGATCGAAGCGGGTGTCGACGAGCTAGAGGAGACGGTTGATGACGGCGATGCCGGAGCCGAAGCGATCGAAGCGGCCACGGAAACGCTGAGTAAGTCCTTACAGGAGATTGGCAAGCAGATTTATCAGGAGGCTGCGGCAGCTGGCGCTGGTGCCGGTGCGGGCGGCGCGACGGCCGAGGGCGGACCAAACCCCGGCCCAGAAAGCACCGTCGGCACTGAGGAAGATGAAGAGTACGTCGACGCCGACTTCGAGGACGTTGACGAAGACGAAGGACAAAAAGAGTAACGACACACCCACCGCGCTGGAACGGTCGTTTCAAGTGTCTCAACGGATTACCCGGGGATAACGAATGAGTGAGGATTTCTATGACATACTCGGTGTGAGCGCCGATGCCTCGGCCGAGGAAATCAAAAAGGCCTACCGAAAGAAGGCAACTGAGTATCATCCAGACGTGAGTGACGACCCCAACGCCGAAGAAAAGTTCAAAAAAATCCAGAAAGCAAAAAAGGTCTTAAGCGACGAGGAAAAGCGGTCGGCGTACGACCGGATGGGTCATGACCGGTTCGAACAGGCCCAAAAACACGGCTTCGACGCCGGTGGGGCCGACGCTGGTGGACCCTTTGGCGGCATGGGTGGCGATCCCTTCGGCGGTATGGGCGGCGGTGCCGGTGGCGGCCTCGGTGACCTCTTTGAGCAAGTCTTTGGTGGCGGTGGTGGCCGGGGTCGTGGACGGAGTCGACCGCAGAAAGGCCGCGATCTCCGTACCAGCCTCGAGATCGACCTCGAGGAGGCCTACAGTGGCGTTGAAAAGCAGTTTACTGTTGAGCGGCCAGAGGCGTGTGAGGAGTGCGGTGGCACCGGTCATCCACCGGATGCCGACGCCGAGACCTGTCCGGACTGTCAGGGACGTGGGCAGGTCACCCAAGTTCAGCAGACACCCCTCGGTCGGATTCAGCAGACGACGACGTGTCCCCGCTGTGAGGGAGAGGGGACGCTGTACTCAGAGGTCTGTGAGAGCTGTTCCGGTGAGGGGTATGAGATCCGTGAGGCGACACTCACCGTCGAGGTGCCGGAGGGAATTAGTGACGGACAGACGCTTCGGATGGAACGGGAGGGCGCGCCGAGTCCCGACGGCGGACCAACGGGTGATCTGTTGATCGACGTCTCCATTCGTGATCACGACCAGTTTACGCGCGACGGCGCCAATCTCCACTACAACCTGCCGATCTCGTTCCCACAAGCCACCTTCGGCGACACCGTCACCGTGCCGACGCTCGATGGTGCAGCCGAGTTCGAGATTCCAAAAGCAACCCAAAGCGGCGAACGCTTCCGACTCGAGGGGAAAGGGATGCCCCGGCTCCGTCGGCGTGGCACGGGCGATCTATTCGTCCAAGTCCAGGTTGTCACCCCTGAGAAATTAAACGACGAACAGCGGGAGGCACTCGAGGCGTTTGCGGAAGCCGGTGGCGAGGAGATTGAGGTAAACGAGGGTTTCTTCGAGAAAATCAAACGCTCATTCTGAGTGAAGCCGGCGGGCTTTTTTGTTCGCGGTCGAAGGGTGGGTCATGGAGAGTTTGGAGGCATATTTTCGGCGGGATCGCCGCAGTGAGGCGGTCGCGTTGGAGGATGAGACTAGGCGGAGCTATGACGCTCACTGGCTGTTGACGACGTCCTGGAAGGCGGGGAATTTTTTGCGCCACAGTGGTGTCCGCGAGGGGACGACAGTCGGCGTTGTCGGCGATGGGCCGTTTGCGCTCGTCGCGTTCTTTGGGACGGCGTTACTCGGTGGTGAAACACGGTTCGAACCGCCACGGGAGGGAGACTACCGGGCGGTGGTCGCTCCTGTTGGCATGATCTCGGAATATACACTCCCGACGGGTAGCCAACGAATTGGCTATGGGAGTAAGCCGAGTGATCCTGCTATCCATCACTTTGATGCTGGCCTCTGGAGTGAGAATCCCTCCTTCCCGCCGGTGAGCCTCGAACCGACGACGCCACTTTTGACTGATGGGGAACGGTCAGCAACCCACGCCCAGGCGCTGGAAGCGGCATCGGCTGTTGTCGAGCGGACGGGGATCGATAACTCGAGTCGGGTGGCTGTGAGGGGTCCGTTCACTGATCTCCGAACGGTTATCGGTGGGGTGATTGCGCCGTTGTCAGTTGGAGCGACGATCGTTCGTTCCGGCGCGGAGACGGAAACCGTGGATGTCTCGGTTGGTGGTGCGGACGTGGGCGAGCACACCATTTCGTCAGACACGATGACCATCTCGCCTGAGACAATTACGTGGTGACTGGCCAGGGGGAATCCGACAGACGTCGGACGAAAGTCTGACGATTGGACGGATAGTCGTCACACTTATCATACAGAGATATAAATGGGGGAGCATGTACCGTAGAAAGCTCCTCCTCGCGGGCGGTGCGTCGCTCGCGGTTACGGTCGCAGGTTGTTCAGACAACGGTGACAACGGTGACGGTGATGATGAGGCCCCCGCTGATGACGGAAACGGGGATACGGACGAATCAACTCCAGAAGAAGAAGCCAGTGCTGAGTTCCCTGGGTTTGACTTGGAGGCGTTCGAAGAGGCGTTCGATGAGGTTGGGTTGGACTCCGGTGGCCTCAACCGAGCAAACGGTCGAATCAACCTCGATTACAACTCGCCATCGAGCAGCGAGAGCGACCTTGGCGACGAACTCGAGGATGTTGGCTTTGCGCTTGGGGATGCAGTCGAGGATATCGACGAATTCTCTTCGGAGTTCGACCTCATTGAAGGGCTCATTGACGCCGACGACGGCAGTCTCTGGGAGTACGATATCGAGGTCGACCTGATTGCAGAGTACGTCAACGAGGAAATCGACGCCGACGAGTACGCCGACGGGGTGCGCGAGAGCCTCGAAGAACTCGACTTCTAATCGCACTGGCTTTCGGGCTGGTCCCCCTGTTGGCCCATCGTGTGTTACAACTGGCAATCAGTTAAAACCGAGTGGCGAGCGCCGGTCCCGTAAACCCTTTTGACCGAAGGCACCTACTAACCCGTATGTACGTGAGGGACGCGAAAAACAGAGAGGAGGTTTGGCTTCTCGATCAGATCGAGGCGATGGGACTCGACAGCACGACGTTCCGCTCACGTGATTACGTTGTCGCCATCGACGAGGAGTCCGGCGAAAAGGCCGGATTTGGGCGCATTCGTATCCACAAACCCGATGACAGACCGGATCGCTGTGAACTCACTTCAATCGGCGTGTTAGCGCACTGGCGAGGACAGGGAGTTGGCGCGCATGTGATCGAACGCCTACTTGAGTATGCCCAGGATGAGGGGTTTGAGACCGTGTATGCGCTCACGAGCGAAGCGTCGTATCTCGCCCAGTTTGGGTTTGAGCCGGTTTCGAAGACGGCGTTACCTGAGGCGCTACAGAACCGGTTGGCGGACAAGCGTGAGGGCGTCGATCCGGATGCGGTGGCGATGGAGATTGCACCGGGGTCATTTCAGATGCCCGCCCGATTGCGCGAGGCGTTCAAGCAAGCCAGTCCACAACAGGAGTCGCCAGGGGCGGAGGAGCGTGAGGCTGCAGAGGACTTTGGGATCGACCCCGAGACGGCAACCTACAAGTACGACACGGGCCGATAATCAGGAGTCGTACTGATGGGGCGTAGTATCCGTTCCTTGGTGTGGCGTCGGTTCATCGTACTCAGTCCCACCTCGAGCGCGGTGATCAGAGACAAACCCGCTTCGGAACGCGATCCAGGCAATGGCGGTGATCGCGAGAATTGGTGGCATAATTGCAAACGCCCAGAGTGGGTCGAGTCCCCAGCCAAGCAGGCTGATGAGATTAATCAGCCCAAGGGCGAGAAAGGGTAGCACTGCAAGCGTTGCCTGTCGTCGACTTAGCGCCGACTCAGTTGGAAGTTGCTGCCCCATGTACCGACGTTTGCGTGCCAGTTAAATAGTAATCGTTGGCCTCAGGCGGGACAGTCCGATCCTTGTGAATGTTTGATTTCGGGTCTGAAACACATTAACGTTCAAGCCCTAGCACGTCGTTTGCGTTGACAATGTTTGACTCCGAGGAGCTTGCGACCATCCGATCAGCCCGATCGGAATGGGAACGGGAGGCAGTCGAGCCCGTCCTCGAGCGTTTTGGTGAACGACGGGAACAGTTCCAGACCGATACCGGCGGACAGGACGTCGATCGACTCTACACGCCGGCCGATATCGGCGACCGGGAGTACCGAGCGAATGTCGGCTTTCCGGGTGAGCCGCCGTATACGCGTGGTGTCTACTCAACTGGCTACCGAGGGCGGCTGTGGACGATGCGCCAGTACGCCGGCTTTTCGACACCTGAGGATACTAACGAACGCTACCACTACCTACTCGACCAAGGCCAGACGGGTCTTTCGATGGCGTTTGATCTCCCAACCCAGATGGGGTATGATTCGGATGCGGTGATGGCCGCCGGGGAGGTCGGAAAGGCAGGCGTTGCGATCGATTCACTCGAGGATATGGAGACGGTCTTCGATGGAATCCCGCTCGATGAGGTGAGTACGTCGATGACGATCAACGCGCCTGCGTCGGTCCTGCTTGCGATGTATATCGCCGTTGGGGATCGTCAGGGCGTCGACCGGAGGGAACTGCGGGGAACCATCCAGAACGATATTTTAAAGGAGTATATTGCTCGCAACACCTACATCTATCCGCCGGGGCCATCGATGCGAATTATCACCGACATTTTCGAGTTTTGTGCTGCAGAGGTTCCCAACTTCAACACCATCTCAATTTCCGGCTATCATATTCGGGAGGCGGGTTCGACGGCCGCCCAGGAACTCGCCTTTACCCTCGGGAACGGCATCGAATACGTCGAGACCGCACTCGAGGCCGGGCTCGAGGTAGATGAGTTTGCCCCTCAACTCTCGTTCTTTTTTAATGGACACAACAACATTTTTGAGGAGGTAGCGAAGTTCCGGGCGGCCCGCCGGATGTGGCACGATATTATGGACGAGCGGTTCGATCCCGACGATCCGAAATCCAAGCAGCTCAAGTTCCACACCCAGACTGCCGGCTCGATGTTGACTGCCCAACAGATCGAGAACAACGTGGTTCGAGTGGCCTATCAGGCGCTTGCAGCCGTGTTAGGCGGGACCCAAAGTCTCCACACCAACGGAAAAGATGAGGCGCTTGCGTTGCCGACTGAGCAGTCCGTCCGCACCGCACTCCGGACTCAGCAGATTTTGGCTCATGAGTCCGGCGCAGCGGACACCATCGATCCGCTTGCGGGAAGTTATTACGTCGAGTCACTCACTGATGACGTTGAATCCGAGGCGTATGACATTCTCGAGACTGTCGAGGAGAAGGGAGGGATGCTTCGGGCGGTCGAGAGTCAGTGGGTCCAACGCCAGATTCAGGACACGGCGTTTGATCGCCAGCGCGAGATTGAGGAGGGTGAGCGGATTATCGTCGGCGTCAACGAGTTCGTCATTGATGAGGAGCCGACGGTTGATGTCGAGGAAGTCACCGAAGAAGACGAACGTCGACAGGTAGAGAGCGTTGAGGGAGTCCGTAGCGAGCGCGATGAGGAGGCGACGGAGGCCACATTGCGTGCCCTCGCCGAGGCGGCTGCTGGCGAGGAGAACCTGATACCGTATATTGTCGAAGCGGTCAAAGCCTACGCCACAGTCGGGGAAATCTGTGACGTGCTCCGAGCGGAGTTCGGGGAATATCAGCCGGGTGGTGCGCTGTAGCCGCAGTCAAAAATGGAGAGACACTTACACTACTCGAGGCGAACGGCCGTTCCGTAGGCCATCACTTCCGAGCCGCCGTCAATAATCTGGGAGGTCTCGAGGCGGACGTTGATGACGGCATCAGCGCCCATTGCTTCGGCGTCGGCTTCCATTCGGGAAATGGCTTCCTCGCGGGCTTTCGTCAGTAGTTCGGAGTAGCCTTTGAGTTCGCCGCCGAGGACGTTTCGAATTCCTTGGGTAAAGTCGCGTCCAGCGTTGCGGGCCTCAACGGTGTTTCCACGGGCAACGCCGACGATTTCGCGGATGGACGCATCAGGGACCCTTTCAGTCGTGGTAATCAGCATACATCTAGCGGTGACCGTCACCGAGAATATACTTTCCTATTCTATGACACAAGAGTAAGTACACCGGCCGGTGACGGTCCGATATGCACTTTGATCACGCCGGAATCGCGACCAATGACGCGACTGGTCTCGCCAAACTCTACGCTGCCCTCTTTCAGGCGGAGATCGCCCATGAAGAACAGGTCGATGGGATGTGCGTCGTCTTCCTCGAACTCGAGAACGGCTTTTTTGAACTGCTCGAGCCACATGCCTCGGGACCGATCGCTGAGTATCTCGAGTCCCACGGACCGGGTATTCACCATCTCGCCGTCGAAACCGACGATATTGCAGCGGCACTCAAGAGAGCTCGAGAGGCAGGTGTCGAGTTGATTGATGAGGAACCACGCCCCGGCGCGTGGGGGCATGAGGTGGCCTTTCTGCATCCGAACGCGACCGGCGGGGTGTTACTCGAATTCGTTGAGCACTAGAGCCGTAATCAAGTCGGCCATCGTCACTCCTTTTCTTTTTCGGCACGTCCGCGAGCCATCAGAAACATTCCGACGTACTCTGGTACCGTCACCGTTCCGTCGGGGACTGTAATCTCGTGGCCGTTGAGTTCGACGATGCCACCGCGATCGACGTTGACGGCGATCTCGTGGCCAATAAACGTCTCGGGGACGGCATCAACAAGCGGATCGAACGCCTCGAGGTCCTCACGGTCGATCCGACAGACTTCGAGGGCGCTGCCGCCGTGGAGGCTTCCCGGAAGGCGGATAAGCCGGTTGGTGTCCGTTGTAACCGGTTCGTCAATCGGCGCGTTGTCGCGGCTAACGGTGAGTTTCGAGAATCGTTCGGCCAGTTGGGCGATGGCGGTGTGGACGGTGACGTTCCCCGCTTCGATCCCCTCACGATTGGTTCGGGCGGCGTTCAGGGTTGCCGTTGCTTTTCCTTTGCCGATTCCATCGAACTCCTGGAGCCGCTCTAAGGCGGCCTCCTCCTCGAGTTCGAGCAGTTCGTCGAGAAACGACAGGAGGTGTCGGTGAGTCCGCTTTCCCCAGCCGCCATCGATCTGCAGGAGTCGGCGTTCGGTCGGAGTTTTTCGCCCGAGACCGCTGACCGTTTCGGTCTCAATCAGGTGGTTGAAGTCGAGATTAATGCCCCGAACGTAGTCGACAATCTCTCGGCGTTCGTCACTTGCTAACTGTTGGACACACTGATCCCGGACGTGGACGTGATAGCCCCGACCGCCCGAGAAGACAATCTCGAGATTCTGAAAGCCGAAGTCGTCCTCGAGAAAGGCAAGCAGTTTGAACAGGGCTCCTTTACATTTTTTGAGCATCTGGGCGTAGGAATCCTCACCAAGGGTGACGTTCGGGAGGTGGTCGGCATCGAGGTCGAAAATAAGGTCCGACGAGCGCCAGTCTTTTTTCCCCATCGAGTTCGCGCCCGGATCGCGATACCGACCCGCAGAAAAGTAGACGTGGCGGGGACGCTTTCGCTCGAGGAAGGACTCCATCTCACCAAGTTCGAGCAGCGAGCGGTGACGGACCATGGTGGTGCCCGGACTCGAGGTCCAGGGAATAAATCCCCATTCGCGTTCGTTGGCCTCCGGCGGCAGCGTTAGCTCAGTTCGCCGGTAGTAGTCGCGGAATCGTCCGCGGAGATAGGCTCTGGTTCGCTCCTCCATTCGGTCTGTGGTCGTCGGGGAGACGTGATAATGTTGGCGGACGCCGTTTTGGGCCTAGCGACGGACGAGGTCACTGAGTCGGTCGGTGAGCCCGGTCGTTGAACCCAGTTTGAGGTAGTAGGCGTCTCCGCCGTCTTCGTAGTAGTTGTCGATTCGGCGTTTAATATCGAAGCCGAGATGTTCGTAAAACTGGAGGGCTGTCTCGTTGGTTGTGCGTGCGTGGCAGGTGACCGTTTTGTGTTCGTCGGCGACGCGGGCGACGAGGCGTTTTCCGACGCCTTCGCCGCGGCAGGCTGGGTCAACGGCGAGAAACAGAATGTAGCCGTCGCGTCTAACCGCTGCAAAGCCAACGAGGTGGTCTTTTGCGATCGAACAGTGGACGGTCGACCGGCGATAGGCATCGCTAAAAAACGTCCGGCGTTGTTTGAGGACGCCTTCGCGGGCCTTGATCTGTTCTTTGAGGGCCCACGCGTCCTCAATGTGGTCGTCGTCGCCCGGTGGGACGACCCGACTATCTATATTGACGCTCACTGGTATACCGTACCAGCAGGATGAATATAATTCCACCGGCGGTGGTTGCCTTTTTAGGGTTAATTTAACTTGATTGTTGAGTGGGGGCTTGATCAATTTGTAGTGGGGTAAACAATAACCGAACCGACTGCAGTCTGTCGTGGAGCTTGCACATAATCGTCGCCCTGATTCGTTTCACTTGGTGAACTTATACGTCCGACCCGCTATGTACGCCTATGGTTGATAAACGCCGGACAACGGCGACGGGGATCGTGGGGTTGCTGTTGGTGCTTGTGGCGAGCCCAGTCAGTGCACACGAGGAGTATGTTGTTGATGAGTACGATCCGGTGGCTGTCGGGGAGTTTCTCACCAACGCTTTGACCGATCCGTTCGTCATTGGTCCACTCCTTGCCGGTGGCCTCGCTGTCGGCGCACTCGCTGTTAGCTATCTCTATTTGTTGCCGTTCCAGAACGATTTTACGACCTTCCGCCTCGCGATGGGCGAATACATCGAAAAAGTGCCGTGGCTGTTGCGAATCTCGTTTGGTGTACCGTTAATTGGGGCCGGATTTGCCGGCTACTTTATTAGCCCGGCGGTAGCCGCTGAACTGCGTATTCTGCAGGTTGCCCTCGGTTTTTTCCTGCTGTTCGGGCTTGCAACGCGCGTTATCGCCTTAGTGACGCTCGTCGTCTACCTTGTCGGATTGGCGTTCGAACCGCTGTTGTTGCTCCAACTCGAGATGGTCGGTGGCTTACTCGCCATTGCACTTATCGGGAGTGGCCAGCCGAGTGCAGATCACGTCCTTCAGCGGATGGCGGCCGCTCCAGAAACGGTCTACGGTCGGTTTGATCCCGTGTATGACCACGCTCGGCGGTTTCAGGAGTGGGTGAGCGACTACGAACAGTATGTGCCGACCGTTACCCGAATCGGTCTGGGGATCACGTTCATTTATCTCGGCACCGGACAGAAACTGCTGCGGCCGGGGATTGCGTTAGCCACTGTCGAACGCTACAATCTTACTGCCGTTGTCCCAGTTGCGCCCGAGTTGTGGGTGCTTGGGGCTGGTGTCACGGAAACGGCGCTGGGGCTTGCGCTCATCTTTGGACTCTTTACGCGTGCGAGTTCGTTTACCGCAATTACGATGTTTACCCTGACGCTGTTTGCCCTGCCCGATGACCCCGTCTTGGCCCACGTCGCCCTCTTTGGGATGGCTTCGGTGTTGTTGATCACCGGCGGCGGCCCGCTTTCAGTCGACGGGCGACTTCGGACGTGGGCCTCGAGCCGAAAGTCGGTAACGCAGACTGAGTCTCCGGCAGCTGCTGACTGAGCGGTTGTTTTATTTCACTCGAAAGGGATTGTCGTCGTCCTCGTAGGGTTTTCGCGCTGTAATCGTCACCGTTGCCTCCGGATCGTCCTCGTCAACCCACGGACTGTCATATGCCGACAGCTCGAGGTCGGTTATTTCCCATCCCTCTTTTTGGATTAGCTCTACGAGTTGTTTCTGATCGGCAAGCATCTCGTCATCCATGGCCGGCTGTTCGCCCTACAGCTCGTAGTGTTTACTGGTCGCCTGGGCCGACTTCGATGGCGTCTTCGACAAGCGCGCGGTGGGCCCGCCGGAGTCGTTCTGAGAGTGCTTGATGGGAGATGCCCAACTCTGCGGCCAGTGACTCCATATCGATTTCACGGGGAATCTCGTAGTAGCCCCGTCTGCGCGCTTCAACGAGCGTTTCGTGTTGAGGTTCGGTCAATCCATACCGGCTATGGCGATTGTCCTCGAGTTCGTGAATTTTCTCGATGTTGACGGTGAGGCCACGGTCGGTTGCAAAATCGTATGTTCGAGAGAGCGCCTCGCGTTCGGGAAAGAGGATCCGAAATCGCCAGTTTGAATGGGCCCCTCGGGCGTGGAGAATCGTCGCCTCCGATTCGGTGAGTACGTGGACAATGACGGTGACGTCTCGAACCCAGTCCATCCGGTAGAGCTGTTCGTCTCCGAGATCAGTGAGGAGTTCGACGTTGTTGACACTCTCGTCGGATCTAAGCTCACCTTTGAGATGGTCGATTTCGCTTTTCTCGCCGGCAAACCAGACACAGGGCATCACCCGTTCCGGATCGTAGGCGACGACACGTTCGACCTCGACCGAAACAGTCTGGAGTGACTCGAGTGTGCTTCGTAGTGCGAACTCGTCCGTTGGAATCGTCAGTTCGGCAATGGTACTCATAGGGGGTCCACCACGTCGAGTAATAAGAGGGTGGGGCCTCACTGTTGCCGTCGGTTTGGGTGGATACCTGTTGATTTTACGAACAGAATTTTAGCTACATAGAGGCGAGCACGTAATCACTAGTGGTTTCAACTGGGGTCAGATTGCCCGTGTGCTTAAGCAACACCCCACGAATAGATTCGGTATGCTTTCCGACGCGTTCGGGCGCGAGGTGACCGGGGTTCGGGTCTCGCTTACCGATCGGTGTAATTTTGATTGTGTCTACTGTCACAATGAGGGACTTGGAGATACGCGCGGTCCGATGGCCCCACAGAATGATGAGATGGACACTGATGATGTCGTTCGCTTTCTCGAGGTGGCTGCCGAGTTCGATGTCGATGCAGTAAAATTCACTGGTGGTGAGCCCCTGCTTCGCCAGGATCTAGAGGAGATTATCGAGCGAACACCGGCCCAGATGGAGGTATCGGTGACGACCAACGGGACGTATCTTCCCGACCGAGCCCAATCTCTGGTCGATGCCGGCCTACAGCGGGTCAACGTCTCTCAGGACGCCCTCAATCCACAGGCGTTTGCGGAGATTACGAAAAGCGGTGCCTACGACAAGGTGATCGAAGGTGTCGAGGCAGCTCTCGAGGCGGGGCTTGATCCGGTGAAACTGAACATGGTTGTGTTCGAGCAGACGGCGGGCTATGTCCCGGAGATGGTCGAGCACGTCGCCGAAAACGACGGCCTCCAACTGCAGCTCATCGAGTATATGCCCGAGTTGACGGGTAAGCCCGAGTGGAATATCGAGATTGATCGGGTTCACAACTGGCTAGCTGAGCAGGCCGATTCAATCGAACATCGAGAGATGCACGACCGGAAACGCTACTGGGTCGACGGCGGGATGGTCGAAATCGTCGATCCCGTTGAGAACCCAACGTTTTGTGCGAACTGTCATCGGGTGCGGGTGACCCATCAGGGCTATCTCAAAGGCTGTCTCAATCGAAATGACGATTTGCGACCGATGGGCGAGATGACCAAATCCGAGATTCGGGCGGCCTTCCGCGAGGTTGTTGCAAATCGGGTTCCGTACTACGGTGAATACATGATCCAAAACGAGGATGGTGAGTGGGAACTCAACGAGGCGTATATCGACAGCTACGCAAACGTTTGAGAGGCAGTAGCCTGCGGTGACGATCTGAATAGTTGCAGATGGCGCTGTGTGGCAATTTGTGTCGTGGGGCTTCCCTGCTTTCGTTGCGCTTAAGTACCCGACAGGGGTACCTTCGAGTAGCGTTAGATGTAGGGAGGCAACTCCCGAGTCCACACGGGCGACACTTGACCACGAGTCGTGGTAGCCAAGCGGCCCAAGGCGCATGGTTGCTAACCATGTGGCGTTAAGCCTCCGGGGTTCGAATCCCCGCCACGACGTCGGATACGAAACCGACCGAGGTGACAGTCGAGACGATCGACCGTCTCCATCGGTCACGCATCACGCGCTTCACCCTAGAACACACATGAGCGAGGAAGAACCACAAGAGACACAGGAGGACGAAGACCTCCGGTATTTCGTCCGGATCGGGCAAACCGACCTGGACGGTACTAAGAGCGTCGAACGCTCACTCTCGGAGATGAACGGGATCGGTCGTCGAACCGCCCGGATCATCGCCGACGAGACGGGCGTCGACCGAACCGCCACCTTCGGCGCACTCGACGATGATGTCATCGAGACCGTCGTCGACGCCGTCGAAGCGTACGCATCGACCGTCCCAGACTGGCTCAACAACCGCCAGAAGGACTTCTACACCGGTGAAACAACCCACGAGATCGGCAACGATCTCCAGTTGACCCGTCAGCACGACATCAACCGGATGAAGATGGTCAACTCCTACCGGGGCGTTCGCCACAAACGCGGACAGAAAGTCCGTGGCCAGCGAACTAAATCCACCGGCCGAACCGAGGGGACCATCGGCGTCAACGTCGAGGAGATCCGCGAGGAAGAGGCGGCTGAAGCCGCTGCGGGGGATGACGAATAATGCCACTGGGCTCAAACACCAAACAGTACGAGACGCCAAATCATCCGTATCAGGGTGAACGCATCTCGAGTGAGCACTCGTTGCTTGACCGCTACGGGCTTGCAAATAAAGAGGAGATCTGGCGTGCCCAGTCGTTGCTTCGCTCCTACCGGCGTGAGGCCCGCGATCTGCTGGCCCAGCCACAGGACGAATCAGTCGTCCAGCGTCGCTCCGAGGAGTTCCTCGGGCGACTCAAACGAAACGGCGTCCTAGACGAAGCCGACGGACTCGGTGACGTGCTGGGTCTCGAAGTTGAGGACGTTCTCGAGCGGCGACTCCAGACGGTCGCCTACCGCAAAGGGCTGGCAAATACGCCACAGCAGGCGCGCCAGTTCATTATCCACGGCCACGTCGTGCTCGGCGACCAGCGCCAGCGGATTCCATCCTACGTCGTCGACGTTGACGAGGAGGATCTCGTGGCCTTCGATGAGAACAGTCCGCTTGCAGACGAACTCCACCCGGAACGCGCGGAGGGACAATAACATGGCCGACGAAAAATGGGGCATTGCCCACGTTCACGCATCGTTTAATAACACCGTCATGACCGTCACTGACCTGACGGGAGCCGAAACGATTGTCAAGTCCTCCGGTGGGACGGCAGTCAAACAGAACCGTGACGAGGCGTCGCCGTATGCCGCCATGCAGATGGCTGACTCCGTCGCCGAAGAGATCAAAGCTGCCGGCATTACCGGACTGCACGTCCGCGTCCGTGGCCCAGGTGGCAACCTGCAGAAATCACCCGGTCCGGGTGCCCAAGCGACGATTCGCGCACTCGCCCGTGCGGGACTCGAGATCGGTCGTATCGAAGACGTAACCCCGATCCCACACGACGGATCACGCGCACCGAAAGGAAAAGGCGGGTTCTAGTATGAGTACAGGCTACGACGTCGAGTTTATCGAACGCGAGGACCGCAACGCTCGGTTTCTCGTCCGCGGGGTTACCCCTGCGTTCGCCAACGGCATCCGTCGAGCGATGGTCGCCGACGTGCCGACGCTGGCGATCAACGAGCTTCGCGTCATCGAGAACTCGTCGGTGATGTTCGACGAACAGATTGCCCTCCGACTCGGCCTCGTCCCGCTGACGACGCCGCCGGAAGGCGAGTTCGCCGCCGACGACGTCGTCACCCTCGCAATCGATGTCGAGGGGCCGGCAACCGCCTACTCAGGCGATCTCGTCTCGAGTGACGAACTCGTCCAGCCAGCCGACCAGAACGTGCCGATTATCGACCTCAAAGCCGACCAGCGACTGGAGCTTGAGGCTGATGCGGTTATCGATACGGGGAAATCTCACGCCCGCCATCAGGGTGGGGTCGCCGTTGGCTACCGTCACCTGCAATCGGTGACGGTCGGTGACGAACTCCCGGAGTTCGAAGACCGCGAGACACAGATTGTTCGTGGCGTCATTGAGGACGATGGCGAACTCGTTTTGACCAATGAGTTCGGTCACGACCTCGCCAACCGATACCCCGACAACGAGGTTCACGTCGAGGATGTCCCGAACGCCTTTGTCTTCCACGTCGAGACCGATGGCTCGTTTAGCGTCGAAGAGCTGGTGACCCGCGCCGTTGACTCGCTTGAGGGCCGGGCACGCGAACTCGAAGAAGCCGTCCAGTTATAAGAATGATCGGACGCTCCACCACCCCAGAGACGCCTGCCGGTGCCGACACTGACGAGGCTGGCAGCCGCGTTGTCACGCGAACCGAAAGGGGTTTTATGGGGCGTCCAGTAGACGGAAGTGCGAGCAGGGATAGCCAAGTCTGGCCAACGGCGCAGCGTTCAGGGCGCTGTCTCGTAGGAGTCCGCAGGTTCAAATCCTGCTCCCTGCATCACTTCTGGGCGACTTCACCGCGGAGTCGCTACCCCATCACGAGGATACCGAATCAATGAGTACGAAAACGAATCCGAGGCTTACAGATCTCATCGCCGATCTCAAGTCGACGTCCCGCGAGAACAACGCGGCCGTCTGGCGTGATATCGCAACGCGCCTCGAGAAACCCCGACGAAACCACGCGGAGGTCAATCTGGGGCGGATCGAGCGCTATGCACGTGAAGAAGAGACCGTTGTCGTTCCCGGCAAGGTGCTTGGGAGTGGCGCGTTAGACAAATCGGTTACCGTCGCCGCCGTCGACTTCTCGTCGTCAGCAGCGACGAAAATCGATCAGGTCGGTGAGACCGTACCGCTCGAGCAGTTGCTCGAAGAAAACCCCGATGGCTCAAATGTCCGGGTGATCGCATGAGCGTCGCCGAATACGATGCTGACATCGTCGTCGATGCCCGTGATTGCATCCTCGGTCGAGTCGCAAGCGAGGTCGCCCAGCGTGCCCTCGCTGGCGAACGAGTGGCGATTGTCAACGCCGAAGACGCCATCATTACTGGCGACCGTGAGGATGTCTTTGACACCTACCGGACACGCCTTCACCTTGGCTCTGACCGTGGGCCGTACTATCCGAAACGGCCGGATGGCATCTTTAAACGGGCTGTCCGTGGCATGCTGCCGTACAAAAAAGATCGTGGACGCGAGGCGCTTTCGAACGTCCGTGTTTACGTCGGCAACCCCTACGAAGACGACGAGGACGAACCGGTCGTCCTCGAGGGTACGTCGCTTGACCGTCTATCGAACATCCGTTTCGTGTCGCTTCACGAAATCTCAGAACAACTCGGTGCTAACGTCACATGGTAACTAACACGAGTGGAAAAAAGAAGACGGCCGTTGCCCGCGCTACCGTCAGCGAGGGTGAGGGTCGGGTCCGCATTAACTCCCGACCGGTCGAACTGGTCGAACCCGAGATGTCTCGCCTCAAGATGCTCGAGCCGTTCCGCATCGCTGGTGCGGACCTGCGCGATGGCGTCGACGTCGACGTCCGTGTCGAGGGCGGTGGCATTAGCGGACAGGCTGACGCCGTCCGGACGGCAATCGCTCGCGGCATCGTCCAGCACGCCAAAGACGCCGAGCTCCGAGATGCGTTCATGGAGTTCGACCGGTCGCTGCTGGTCAACGACGTTCGCCAATCTGAACCCAAGAAATGGGGCGGACCCGGTGCACGGGCCCGGTACCAGAAATCCTACCGGTGATTCACCGATGATGGTACCGGTCCGGTGTTTTACCTGTGGGACCGTCGTTGGTGAACACTGGGAAGCGTTTGACGAGCGAACCGACGAGGGCGAGGACCCACAGGCGGTTCTCGATGACCTTGGTGTCGAACGCTTCTGCTGTCGGCGCATGCTCGTCTCGCATATCGACCTCGTCGACGTGGTTTCACCCTACCAGTAACCCATGGCACAGCAACGTTACAACCGATACGAAAAAGCACGCATCCTTGGTGCACGAGCGCTGCAGATTTCCTACGGAGCGCCGGTCTTAATCGAGACTGATCAGTCCGAACCGATCTTGATTGCGGCCGAGGAGTACGATGCGAACGCGCTTCCCTTTACGGTTAAACGAGGATCACAATGACACTCATCACAGACGTTCAACTCCGAGAAGTGATCGACTCGCGAGGAAACGGCACTGTCGAAGCAGATGTATTTACCGAGAGTGGCGGGTTTGGTCGTGCAATCGCTCCAAGTGGGGCCAGCACGGGCGAGTTCGAAGCACTCGAGTTGCCGGTGTCTGAAGCAATCGCCGCAGCCCGCGAACACGCCGTTCCCCGACTTGTCGGGGAGGTGTATGCGGGCAACCAGCGCGATGTTGACGCGGCGCTACATGCCGCAGATGGCACCGACGACTTCTCGAATATCGGCGCAAACAGCGCCGTCGCCATCTCGATGGCAGCCGCGAAAGCCGGAGCCGATGTTCTCGGCGCACCACTGTTCCAGCACCTTGGTGGGACGTTCCGTGGCGAGAACTATCCAATCCCGCTCGGTAACGTCGTCGGCGGTGGCGAACACGCTGCTGACGCGACGGACATCCAAGAGTTCCTCTCGGTGCCGGTTGGGGCACCGAACGTGAAGGATGCAATCTTCGCGAACGCGGCCGTCCACGCCGAGATTGCTGACTTGCTTCACGAGAAAGGGGTCGCCTGCGGGAAAGGTGACGAGGGTGCATGGGCACCGTCAATCTCCGACGCCGAGGCGTTCGACGTCCTCGAGGAAGCGACCCAGACCGTTGCCGACGATGTCGGCTTCGAGGTCGGCTTCGGACTCGATGTTGCCGCCGCAGAGATGTACGATGCGGAGGCCGACGAGTACGAATATTCCGACGGGAACCGCTCGACGGCCGAGCAGATCGACTACATGGCCGAACTGGTCGAGGAGTATGACCTGCTCTACGTCGAGGACCCATTCGACGAAAACGATTATGAGGCCTTCGCCGAACTGACCGACCGGGTCGGCGACCGGACGCTCATCTGTGGTGACGACCTGTTCGTCACGAACACTACGCGTCTCCAGGAGGGAATCGACATCGACGCCGCAAACAGCATCCTGATCAAGCCAAACCAGATTGGGACGCTGACTGACGCCTTCGATGCAATCGAACTCGGGGCGGACCACGGCTACGAATCTATCGTCTCTCACCGATCCGGTGAGACCGAAGATACGACGATTGCCCACCTCGCCGTCGCAACCGACGTTCCGTTTATCAAAACGGGTGCCGTCAGCGGCGAACGAACCGCAAAGCTCAACGAACTCATCCGAATCGCAGACGACGCGACATGACCGAAAACGACGTACCACAAGAAGAGGGGCTTGACGCCGCTGAGGAAGCGATCGACGAGGAGCCAGCCGAAGGGGCTGGCCCTGCCGCCGATCAGGACGACGTCGAGCCAGTTGCAGAACAGGACGCCGAGGCCGAGGAGGCCGAGGTTGAACCCGACGCTGAGGACGGGCCAACGCTCGATGACGACGTCATGAGCGACAAGGAGGCCGACCTCCTCATCCCCGTCGAAGACTATCTCGGGGCTGGGGCTCACATCGGGACCCAACAGAAAACAAAGGACATGGAACGGTTTATTCACCGTGTCCGAACCGACGGGCTCTACGTGCTCGACGTCTCGAAAACTGACGGCCGAATCCGCACGGCGGCTGACTTCCTTGCGAACTACGCCCCCGAGCAGATTCTCGTCACCTCGAGTCGCCAGTACGGTCGGTTCCCCGCCGAGAAGTTCGCCGAGGCTGTCGGCGCACGTGCTCGCACCGGCCGGTTCATTCCGGGAACACTGACGAATCCGAAATACGACGGCTACATCGAACCGGATATTGTCGTCGTGACGGACCCAATCGGTGATGCCCAGGCAGTAAAGGAGGCCATTACGGTTGGTATCCCCGTCATCGCAATGTGTGACTCGAACAACCAGACTAGCAACGTCGATCTCGTCATCCCGACGAACAACAAAGGGCGCAAAGCGCTCTCAGTTGTCTACTGGCTGCTTGCTAACGAAACCCTCGACCGTCGCGGTGCCGAACCATCGTACGCCCTCGAGGATTTCGAAAGCCTCGTCTAAGCGACTGGCTGTTTTCTTGTTTCGCCTGTGTCCTGAGCGAAGTCGTCAGTATACCAACCATATCAGAACACATTTAGTTCGAATGTGGATAGTGAGAGTATGTACGCTTTGAGGAATGTGAGCGACGCAACCAGCGTAACCGGTCGGTATCTCAGCGCCCTTGGCTTTCGGGGTTGGCTCAAACTCGGGGCTATCGTGTTACTTCTCGGCGCGTTAGGGGGGATGTTTCAGTGGGTCAGTGCGCCTTTTGACGCGGCAACGCAGGCTGATCCGGGTCTTGCGCAGGAAATTGGTGAAATCTGGGTTGGGCTGCTCATCGGTGGGGTTCTGTTGGGTATCTATCTGGGCGTTCGGTATATTGGGGCCCTTTGTGAGTTCATCTTCGTTGAGTCGCTTCGGTCGGAAGCGCTTTCGGTTCGGTCGTATGCGCGGGCAAACCTTAGGTTGGGGTTTTGGTTGTTGCTCTTTCGAATTGGATTAGTCCTCGCTGTTGGTGTGCTGGCCGCCGCTTTGGGTGCCGGTGTGCTCGCTGTTGGTGGTGTCACCGACCTGAACGGACTGCTCTCAGGGACGGTTGATTGGTCTGGCGTGACCACAGAGCAGTTCGTCGCGATGGCGATTATCGGCGTTGTGCTCGCCATCGGCTGGAAGACGCTTGATACGCTGACGACGGGGTTTGTCGTCCCAATTATGTTGCTCAAGCAGTGTGGACCACTGACGGCGTGGATGCGGTTTGGGTCGTCGATGGCGTCAAACTGGGCTGGCATCCTCGTGTTTCTGACGGTCGCGTGGACGGCTGGGATCGTCGTCTGGGGGTTCTTTTTATTCGTGGGGTTCTTTGTCGGCTTCATCGGTCTGTTTCTGTTTGCCTTCCTTGCGATAGCGCTTGAGGCAATCCACTCCTCGCTTGCAGTCGGCGCGTTTCTGTTGTTGATTCCAGCGTATGTGGGCTATCAGTATCTGGTCTCACTGCTTGAGGCTCCGGTGTGGAGTTACGTGCGTTTGTATGGCCTCTTGCTCCTCGGTGATACTGACGCGGACCTCGATCTCATCCCCGACCAGCGGGCAGCTGTTCGAACGGCTGGCGAGGCTGTGACTGGGCCAACCACTGAACAATCGGCTGTCAATGAACCCTCTCCTGAGGATGGTTCATTTCCCTCTCACTCGAGTGAGTCCGCAACTCAGCGCGGGACAGCGGAGGTAGGGTGGGGACGGAGCCACGATCGTGAGTCGACGACCGACTGGGAGTGGGGTACGGGTAACAATTCAGACGAAACTGACAGGGAGCGATAACCTGCTAGTGGAAAAAGAGCGTCAGTGCCACACGATACTGTTTCGATTACTCGTCGTCAGCTTCATCTTCGTCGTCCCCGTTTTCGGCCTCGGAGTCAACGACGACCTCGAGATCGAACGGCTCATCTGCGGGTGCCGCTTCGGGCTCGAGGTAGCCAACGGCAAACGCCGAGTAGACGGCCCCTTCCTCGGGGCTGATTTCGAACTCCCCGACGATGTCGCCATCGTTTTCGTCAGTTGCGGGTCGTACTTCGAGCGTGTACTCGTCGGGTTCAACCTCGACTGCCTCGGCCTCACCGAAGGCGACCGACTCGAAGAGAACCTCTTCACCGTCATCGATGGTGATGTCGACTTCGGGCGCATCGGGTGAGGCGTGGATCAGACGGACACGTGCCTCCGATTCGGGGTCACTCAGGTCGTCTTCGAACAACTCGACGGTGATCGGCTCGTTCGTCTCCTCGAGTTCACCGATGGCGGCGGCGGTGTAATCGTTGGCATCGACGGTCACGGTCTCATCGAAGACGACGGTGTCCTCATCACCGGCTGCCGTCACCAGCAGGTCGTAGTCCCCGGGCTCGAGTTCGAGATAGTCACTTACCTCTCGGAATGGGACGTCCTCGAGTTCGATCTCGCCCTCGAGATAGACGTCGACATTTGGGGCGTCAGGCGAGAGGTGTGCGGCTCGAAGGGCGGCTTCGTCTTCCTCGTCCATCGCATCGTCGTCCATCCCGTCATCCATCTCGTCATCCATCTCGTCATCGTCCGCTGTATCGTCTTCATCCCCGAGACAACCAGCGACGGTTCCGATGAGGGCAGCACCGCCGACGGTTTTCAGTACTCGGCGTCGTTTTTGATTTGTCATTGTCGCATTCATTGCCTCGCATTGGACACATAAAAGAACGTTCTCCATACCCTGGCAGTAAATGGCGAAAAACATTTTATTTTTATACAAAATGGCCTGTTAGTGGGTTTAGACTGTACGGTTTACAATAATGTCTGCCATACGTTTTTGTATTTGTATGTTATATATTGACTATCGCGGCTGTGTGAAAGAGAGCACCGAACACAGACAGGTTTTACTCCCGGTCGTTCGAATCCACGGCTATGACACTCTCGAGCGCTCCCGGCAAGGTGTATCTGTTTGGGGAGCACGCAGTCGTTTACGGTGAGCCGGCCGTGCCGTGTGCGATCGAACGGCGGGCGCGGGTCCGCGTCGAGCGTCGAGATGACCAGCGGCTGCGAGTCCACGCTGATGATCTCTCGTTGGACGGATTTACCGTCGAGTATGGCGGCCAGAGCGGTGAGCATCCAAACGTCGACGTTGCGGAGTCACTGATTGCGGCCGCGATGGGCTACGTTGACGGGGCAATCGAACAGGTTCGAGAGGCGACTGGCCGCTCGGATGTCGGCTTCGATGTAACGATCGAGAGCGATATTCCCCTGGGGGCTGGTCTTGGTTCTTCAGCAGCGGTCGTCGTCGCCGCGATCGATGCCGGTTGTCGGGAACTGGGTGTAACACTTGAAACTGACGAACTGGCCGAACGGGCGTTCCAGACCGAGTATGCCGTTCAGGAGGGGCAGGCCTCACGCGCGGATACGTTCTGTTCGGCGACGGGCGGGGCAGTCCATGTCGAGGGGGCAGATTGCCGCCCGATTGATGCGCCTGATCTCCCGTTGGTGATCGGCTTCGATGGTGGAGCGGGAGATACTGGGGCACTCGTCGCCGGTGTTGGCTCCTTACGCTCTGAATACACCTTTGCCGCCGATACGGTCGAAGCGATTGGCGATATCGTCCGCAACGGCGAGCAAGCGCTCAAAACAGGCGACCTCGAGGAACTCGGGCGGCTGATGAACTTTAATCACGGGCTACTATCGGCACTCGGCGTCTCTTCGCGGTCGCTCGATGGAATGGTCTGGGCTGCTCGCGAGGCCGACGCCTATGGGGCGAAACTAACGGGAGCGGGTGGCGGTGGCTGTATCGTTGCGCTCGACCCAACCGAGGCGACCGAGACTGCCCTCAACTACACACCTGGCTGTGAGCAGGCCTTCCAAGCGGAGCTCGCCGAGGAGGGGGTGTGTCGACTCAAATGATCGTCTGCAAACTCGGTGGGAGTGTCATCACCGACAAAGAGCGACCGGAAACGCTCGATGCTGTCGCTCTCGAGCGAGCCACCGCGGCAATCCGAACCGGTCTCGAAGGTCCCAACGCCCCTGCGCTCGTCATCGTCCACGGCGGCGGGAGCTTCGGCCATCACAACGCGAGTGAGCACGGAGTAAGTACGACCGAGGGCACTCACGACGCGAGTGCTGTCCTCGATATTCACGGCGCGATGACGACGCTCAACGCGTTCGTCTTAGAACGGTTGCTCGAAGACGGGGTACAAGCGGTGCCCGTCCATCCGTTTTCTGCGGCCTCTCGGGACCACAGTGGGGAGTTACAGCTTCCAACCCAACAGATCGAAACGCTCTGTGACGAAGGGTTCGTCCCCGTTCTCCACGGCGACATGGTCGTCCACGCCGGCTTGGGCGCGACGGTCGTCAGCGGCGATGAACTCGTCGTTGAACTGGCAACGGCACTCGAGAGCGACCGGGTCGGCGTCTGTTCGACCGTCGACGGTGTGTTAGCTGACGACGGCACCGTAATCGACCGGATCGAAGCCTACAGCGACGTGGCAGCCGTCCTCGGCGAGAGTGACGCGACCGATGTCACCGGGGGAATGGCTGGAAAAGTCGCCGCCTTACTCGAGGTTCCTGGCTCGGCATCGATTTTTGGACTCGAAGCGTTCGAGGCGTTTCTTGCTGGTCATTCGGTTGGAACGACGATTGAATCCCCCTCACTCGAGTGATTTCTCGAGAACGACGTGTGGGATACCGACGCGTTCGAACTGCTCGCCAGTTTCGCGATAGCCCAGCTGACGATAGAACGCCACAACCCGCTTTTGAGCGTAGATTGTTATCGCCGAACACGACACTGGTGGAGACCGAGCGTAATCCTCGAGTGTTTTGATAAGTTTCGTCCCGATTCCTTCTCCGCGTCTGTGTTTGTAGACGGCGACACGTTCGATTTTGCCGACTTGCTGGGATTCGTCTTCGCTGATAACCCGAAACCGGGCCGTTCCAACCGGCGATTCGTTATGGGTGGCAAGCAGGTGGACCGTCTCCGCATGCTGGTCGTACTCATCGAATTCAATCGCTTTCGCAACGCCTTGCTCGTTGACGAAGACGGCTTCTCTGATGGCAAAGGCTGCCTCGCGGTCACCGTCTTCAACGACCTGCAACTCGTAGGCCTCACACATTACTTGACTCCAGTCACTCGAGAGTCAAGCGTGTTGTGGATGGTTGAATCGAGTGATCGTGAGTGTAGTTTGCACACACCCGTTCGAAGATTTGCTCCAAGAAGTCGGTCGTCAGTCACAAACTCTTTGACCAGCGGCCCGTAGATTAAACTCGAATGTATCGGTTGGTTGGGAGAGCGCTCGTGTTCGTCGTCATTATCGTAACCCTCTGCGGTGGCTCGATACTGGCTGTCTCAGCAATGAGCGATGGCGCTATGGCAACAACGCAGCCGTCAGTGACAGAGAACTCGATGGATGCCTTCGACAGTACGACGTTTGATATCACCGTACACGAAAACGGAACCGCAACGTGGACGTTCACGTATGAACGGGTCCTCCAAACCCAATCGGACGAAGCGGAGTTCCAAGCGTTCGCCGAGGAGTTCGAAACCGAGGAGAGCGATCTCTACGCTCGATTTGTCGATCAGTCACAGGCACTCACCGCAAGCGGTGCTGAGGCAACCGGTCGGGAGATGGAAGCGACAGACCACGACCGCAGTGCAACGATCGACTATCGTCCCAACGCGATGGGTGTCGTCGAAATGGAGTTTACCTGGTCGAACTTCGCCGCCGTTACAGATGACACCGTCATCGTCGGCGATGTCTTCGATGGCGGCCTCTACATCGGCCCCAGCCAAACGCTGACGATCCGGCCCGGTGACGGTCTCATGTTCTCTCACACCGATCCGGAGGGTCAGTACACCGACTCCTCACTCGAGGAAAGTGCTGCCGTAAGCTGGCGTGGCGAAACGGACTTCCCCGATGGCCAACCACAGGTTGTCTTTGAGCCACGATCAGCCGATGGTGCTAGCGGTGCTGACGGTGACGGTACTGGCAGTGACGGTGCTGACGGTGACAGTGTGGAGGGTGACGGGGTTGGCAGTGACACGGGAAGCGAGCGCGGTGGCGATGGTACCCCAATTAGTTTGGCGCTTTCCCTGCTCGCACTCGGGGCGGTTGGCGTGGCCGCTGTGTTGGCCTGGCGGCGCTACCAAGCAGCCGATGACAGCCAAGCAGTGACGACCCAGCCAGCACCGGAGTCAGCGGCCTCTAGTGAGCCGATTACCGAAACGGAGTTGATGACCGACGAGGATCGGGTTGTCTCCCTCATCAAACGTAACGGTGGGCGGATGAAGCAGGTCAACATCGTCGAGGAGACCGGCTGGTCGAAATCCAAAGTGAGTATGCTCCTCTCGGAGATGGAAGACGAGGAAACAATCAGCAAACTCCGTGTTGGTCGTGAGAACATCATCAGTCTCCGCGGGTTCGAACCCGAAGCGACCAAATCACCCTTCGAAGAGTGATCCTTAGAGCGGTCGGAGACGGACACCCACTGTAGAATTGTTTCGCTCGAGCATACCGTGTGTTATCCACCGTGAGAATAATCACCACACCGCCGTCGGGCGGTGAAACGTAATGCTTAACCATTGGTGGGGGCAAGCATCTGACGGGCTCCGTTGGTGTAGTCCGGCCAATCATATTGCCCTCTCACGGCAATGACCAGGGTTCAAATCCCTGACGGAGCA
>LFCJ01000016.1_pt1 | contig 81859 bp, 92 predicted proteins | sample 643141 | NCBI WGS metagenome assembly LFCJ01 (sample SAMN03766243, study PRJNA286221) | soda lake metagenome | biome: soda lake; feature: Kulunda steppe; material: water; isolation source: sample B1-Br-g2 brine of Lake Bitter-1 | place: Russia: Kulunda steppe | collected 2010-07
CCGCCACAATTCGATTGATCGGCCTATTGACTGGCAATTCACCACTGATGACGCTCATATCAAACTACGCCAGCTCTATCCAGTTGAGCCGAGCAACTAGTGAGACTACGCTTGAAGCTACACTCAGGCGTTCACTGCAATTGGTCTGGTGGGACCGTGTGGCATGTCTTGTTCTTCAGACCGGTCACACTGACTGACCACTGGGAGATAGATGCCTCAGTGGCACACCACAGAACAACATGTGGCGCAACATGTATTGCGTGCGAGCCTGTACGTGAGCGTATGGCAGCCGAAGAAGCGCCTGAAGAAACGAAAGTAAGTGATCGAGGAATGGTCACGATTCCGGCGGACCTCCGTCGACGGCTTGACATCGAGCCAGGCGACAAACTCCGCTGGAACGCTGACGAAGCGGGGAACCTCTCTGTAGAGCTGGTTAGACAGCGCTACGGAGCGTTCGCAGACGATGATCTGAAGGCTCCAATGGGCGGTGACAGCCTCGAAACGCACGATCTCGCCGGGAACGAGGAAGATCCAGTATTTGCAGAGGAGAACTGAATGGCGGTTGCGGTCGTCGATGCCAATATCCTTATTGACTACAAAGACACGAGCCCAGGTATTCGCCACGACCGGGCTGAACGCATTGTCTATGCAATCGACCGAGGCGATCTCCCGACAGCTCGAGTCACGAACTACGTGCTGTTGGAGTCGCTGAACTGGATCCACGAGCGGCAGCGACACGATATCGCCGTGGACCTGCACAACCGTCTCGTCGCGTCGGCAGGCTTCGAGTTGGTCCACTGTGCACAGAAAGATTTTCACCGTACCGTGGAACTCTTTGAAAGCGACGAGCGCCTCTCGTTTGGTGATGCGACTATCGTGGCGTATATGCAGCGGACGGGTCTCCAGTATCTGTACTCGTTTGACGACGACTTCGACCGGATCGAGGGCATCACGCGGTTGGAGACGCCAGATAACCCGTTTAACTGATCGTGTCAAACCCCAATTAAGCCAACCACGTACACGATCGAAATCGCACTCGAGAAGCGAACGCTCGCACTCGAGACAGAGAGGTAGAAACCCTTTAGTCGCTTACTCCAGAAGAAAGGGTGGGAAGCGCACGGCCGCAAATCTGACCTGTCGTCGGTTTTGGCGACTTGGGATTGCGGAAGTGCAAACCGGCTCGAGGAGGCCAAGACCGACTCGAGCCAGGACCACAGCCGGCGGTCAGTGCGATTCCTATCCTCACATATGGCACGAATGCACACCCGCCGTCGAGGCTCGTCCGGATCGGACAAGCCGACGGCAGACGAACCCCCCGAATGGAGTGACGTCGAACCCGAGAAAATCGAGCAGCGAGTCGTCGAACTCGCCGAGCAGGGCCACGACCCAAGCCAGATTGGTATCAAACTTCGCGACGAAGGCGTCACCGGCGTCCCCGTCCCGAACGTCAAACTCGCCACTGGAAAGAAGGTCACCCAGATTCTCGAGGAGCACGACGCAAAGCCAGAGGTTCCCGAAGACCTCTATAATCTAATGGAGCGAGCGGTTGGCCTGCGCGAGCACGTCCAGAAAAACCGACAGGACGCACAGAACAAACGCGCGCTACAGAACACCGAATCGAAGGTACGCCGACTGGTGCACTACTATCGTGGCACCGAAATCGACCCCGAGTTTACCTACTCCTACGACATCGCAAAGGAGATCATCGAGGGGTAATCTACGATGGCGACAACGGGTCGGCGTATCGAGCCCGCAACCCTCGAGACGGCACGGTTCGTCCATGTCTGTTCGCGAGCGGACGGTGATGCCTTGGCAGCCAGCGGTGTGCTTGCCCGGGCGTGTGCCGACTGCGGAACGCCGTTTCAGGTGCGTGTCGTCTCTGGCGTTCGGGAACGAAGTGAGCAACTCCGGACGGCACTCGAGGCGGCGGAGCCGACGACGACCCTTGTAATCGGTGAAATCGATATCGAGACCGACGCCGACCCGACGGTCCACCAACTCGAGACAACTGAACGGCCGGCGACGCTCGCAGCAGCCGAACTCGCGCATGAGCTTGGCGTAACGCCCGATCCGGTGCTGGTTTGTGCCGGGGCGGTCGCTGCCGGTATCGACCCCGATGCAGGCAAACTCGAGACCCACTTCGAGCGGGCCCGCGAGGCCGGGCGGCTCGAACGCCGACCCGGTGTTGGCGTGCCGACGGCCGATCTCGTCGACGGACTGGCTCACACGACGCGACTGTCTGCGCCGTGGTCCGGCAACCCAGAGGCGACGGCCGATGCCCTAGCGGGACACGTAAGCGGTGATCCGGGAGACGAAGAGACCGGCCGGACGGTCGGTTCGCTCGTCGCGCTTGACACCGTTGGCGATCCGGCGGCAAGCCCGCAGGCGGCAACTGCCATCGCTGCAGTGATGCAGCCGTATGCAACGCCTGACGGGCCGTTTGAAACCCTCGAGGGCCTTGTGGAGATTCTCAAGACGACCGCGCGTGTTGCGCCGGGTACTGGTGTCGCGCTCGCAATGGGACATAACGTCTCAACGGCAGCACTCGAGGCCTGGCGCGAGCACGGAAAGAGTGCCCACGAGACCCTCGAGTCGGCTTCGACCGGGCGCTACGACGGGCTATTTGTTCTCGGCGTCGAGGAAGATGGCCCGATTCTCGAGACGGTTGCCTGGCTGGCGGCGAATTATCGCTCGCCGGAGCCGGCGGCGCTCGTTGTCGGAGACACTGGGGCCGCGATCGCCAGCACCGACAGTCGAGCGCTAGGCCCGATCCTCGAGGCAAGTGCGCGCACCCTCGAGGGGGCAGTCGATTACGACAGTCACCGTCGCAGTGGCATGCTCAGGTTCGAATCGCCACTCAAGCAACGGATGGTTCTCACGGCTGTGAGGGAGGCGCTATGACGCTGAGTGAACGGGTTCGGGCGACGATTTGTACCGAACACGAAGAGTCAGCGAGTATCGCCAGCTCAATCAGACCGGATAACACCACGGAGATGGAGACCGCCGTCGACGAAAACACGGTTCGAACGACCATCGAGCGCGACACGACGGGCGGCGCACATGCGACCGCCGACGATTACGTTGTCAACCTCATCGTGGCTGCGGAGGTAGTACAGCACGGACGATCACGACAACCGACACAACACGAATTCAATCATGAGTGAACGATCAGTTTCACGGAAGAAACAAGAAAAGCGGTGGTACACCCTGCTCGCTCCCGAGCAGTTTGACCGACAGGAGCTCGGCGAAACCCCCGCAGATGAACCGGAAAAGGTCTATGACCGAACCATCGAGACGACCCTCGGTGAGTTAACGAACAACGCCAGTGAGAATAACACGAAGCTCACGTTTCGGGTAACCGACATCGGCAGCGATGCGGCCTACACCGAATTCCAATCGCACTCGCTGGCGCGCGATTACCTGCGCTCGCTGGTCCGCCGCGGCGCCTCGAAAGTCGAGGCCTACGTTACCGTCCTCACGACGGATGACTACCGCGTGCAGATCCAACCGGTCGCCTTTACCACAAAGAAGGCAGACGCCAGCCAGGAACAGGCCATCCGCGAGACGATGGTCACGATGGTCGAGGAGGCAGCCGCCGAACACACCTTCGAAGAGGTGCTTGACTCCATCGTCGAAGGGCGACTCTCCTCGGCGATTTACGGCGAAGCAAAGACGATCTACCCGCTTCGCCGCGTCGAGATTCAAAAGACAACCCTCGAGGCCCATCCAGAAGAGGTCGCCGAAGAGGAAGCGACGGCTGTCGATGTCGACGAGGCAGACATCGCTGTCGACGACTAACACCAGAATCGAGCGCTATTTTTCGCCGGACGGTGCCGGTTCGCGTTGCAGTATAAATAGAGACTACTCGTGGACAATAATCGTCCCGACCATATCGGCGTAGATGTGGGGTTCACAGATGTATTCGTAGGTTCCGGGCACTTCGAACGTATGAGAGTAGGTTTCCCGCGTCCCAAGTCGACCGCCGCGTTCGGCGTGCCAAGCGTCTCGAGCGGTCTGTTCGTTTTCGTAATCACCGGTGGCGAAATATTCTGCCTCGTCGGGAATGCTGCCCTCGAGGGCGGTGACGGTGTGGTCGGCACCGCTAGTGTTTTTCCAGATGACCGTCTCACCGACGTTGATTTCGTACTCATCGGGGAGGAATTCGTTGCGACTCATCCCGATGTCGTATTCGTCGCCGCCGAAGACTTCGTTGCTGACATCTCCGAGGGCGGTACAGCCGGCGAGGCCAACTGAGGCGGCGCTTGCGAGGGTCACGAGGTATCGACGCCGGTCCATAGAACGGTTTAGGAGCAACCGAATATAACGGCCCCGATTACGGGTGTTCGCTGTGATTCTCACTCTGTGAATCGGCACCGGGCTATCGCTGTGCGCTCTCGAGTCGATGTGCTGTCACCGCCCATTGGTGCCTTCGTGTCGTCATCTTCGAACGCTCCGTAGCGCTGTCTAACCAGCTCTACAGAGAGGTTCCCCGCTTCGTCAGTGGTCCAGCGGAGTTTGTCACTGGACTTGATGTCGAGACGTCGGCGGAGGTCCGCCGGAATCGTGACCATTCCGTGGTCACGTACCGTCGTTTCCTCAGGGACGTCTTCGGCTGCCATACGCTCGAGTATAGGGTCGCACGCAATACATGTTGCGCCGCATGCACAGAGAAACGGGTTGCTTCTCTATGGAATTTCAGTGGTATCAGCATCCGCCTCCGATGCGTCGGGAAAACGGAAACACGTAAGGTGGCCGCCCGTCCAATCGGGGAGTATGCTTCCTCGGTTCGTCGGCCGGTTTGGCGTGGCCGACGTGGTGACGACGGCGAACGCAGTCCTCGGCTTCGTTGCCGTTGTCGTCGCCTTCGCCGATATCTCACTCGCTGCTCGCCTAATTCTGCTGGCAGCAATCGCCGACGGCTTGGATGGCGTCCTCGCCAGACGCTACGGCGGGACACCCGCCGGGCCTTACCTCGACTCGTTGGCTGACGTTGCCTCGTTCGCGGTTGCACCGGCCGTCCTCGCTTTTGTCGTCATCACCGATGGCTTGGCGCTCTCCCGTGACGCGATCACACCCGAGTTACTCGCCGTTGCTGGCGTCTGTGGCCTCTTTGTCGCCATGGCTGTCGCCCGACTCGGCATGTACACCGCCTACGACACCGAGGGCGATTGTACCGAAGGCGTTCAGACAACGCTCGCAGCAACTATTTTAGGCGCAGCCATCCTCGCCGGCGTCGCCGATCCGCTGTTGATCCTCAGCATAACGCTCGGCTTCTGTTATCTGATGGTCTCACGGATTCGCTATCCTGATCTCCTTGCTCGAGATGCCCTCATTATGGGTGTCGTTCACGCGTTGGCGATTCTCATCCCCTCGTTTGCCGGGCGGACGTTCCCGTATGCGCTGCTCACGCTCGGGATTGCCTACATGTTGTTGGCCCCGTGGTTCTACTGGCGGGAGGAACCCACTCCGACTGGCGTGTATGGAAACGCTTAGGAGCGCGCTTGCCACAGTATGGCGTATGAACACGGCGAGACCTATGGGTGCAGACGGACGGCGCCGGGTGGTTGTATGAGCGACGATGAGACGGACGCCGAAGAGGCCCTGGCGCTTTCGGTCGACTCCCTTCGAGAACGCATTGATGCGCTCTATGAGCAACTCGAGGACGCTGAAACTGAAGCCGACCTCGATGATGTCGAGTCCCAACTCGAAGCCGTCGAGGCGGAGTTCGAGGATGCAGACCTTCCGGAACCGGAGGATGAAGACGACGAGGACCCCGCCGCAGAGCTCGAAAGCGACCTCGAGAGTGTCGCCGAGGAACTCGAAGAACAGCGTGGACCCTACGCCGAAGACGCGATTGAAGATCTCGAGGCGGCTAGTGCGGAGATTGCTGACACCCAGTGGACCGAAAAAGGTGAAGCGGAGTTGCGAGCGGTCGTCAAAGCCGCGCTCACCGATATCAACGAATTGCTTGGCACCGCACTTTCCCTCGAGGACGACGCGGAACTTGCTGACTCACTGATCGCCGCCCTCGAGGCGACGGGGACGGCTATCGACGAGGAAAGCCTCGACGCCGATGAGGATGCCGAGGCGATCGAATCGCTGCTTGAGGCGACGACAGATCTCCAAGACGGCGTTGATGATGCCCAAGCGTGGGATGACCTCTCGGTGCGGGAGAAACTCGAGGCCCAAGGCTACTACGCCGTCCTCGAACACATCAAGGACTTCCCCCCGGAGTGGCATGCGCTGAAAGTCCACGAGCGACAGGGTAACGTGGAGATGGTGCTGTTAGCCCTCGAGACGTTCGATTCGGACTTCATGGAGCGCCACGCGTTGGAGGCCTTAGAGCGGATGGGTCCTGAGGAAGCGATTGAGCCGATGGTCGCCCGTGCGGGCAAACGTGACAAGCAGGCGATTTCGATCCTCGGAAAGATCGGTGTTGCCGATGAGGAGGGTGTCGAGACACTCGTTGAGTACGTCGACGCCCAGAAGGATCCGTTGCTCCAGAAAGTGACGTTCCGTGCCCTTGGGGAGATGGGTGCTGAATCGGCCGTCCAGCCGATTGCAAACCAGTTGCTTGCAGAAAATGCCGAGGTTCGAAGCGCGGCAGCGCGCGCCCTTGGCCTGCTTGGTGACACGCGAGCGATCAAGCCGCTTGTCGCGGCGCTTGCCGATGACGGCGAGGATACCGTTCGGGCCAGTGCTGCCTGGGCGCTGCGACAGATCGGTACCGAAGCGGCACTCAAGGCCGTAGCCGGCTACACCGACGACCGGGCCTTCTTGGTGCAGGCCGAAGCCGAGAAAGCGATCTAACCGGCTGACGTTTTTATACGATACCGACTCCAGTCCAGGCCATGCCGATGGTCCGTGGCTGGATGCTATTGCTTGCAGTAACACTCCTTTGGGTACCGGTTGGGGGTGTTTCGGCTGTGCCACCGCCGGCTGATACTGCGGTGAGCGTCCAATCACCAACACCACAGGACACCTGCCCGGCCGGCCCCGTCGAGTCGTCGACCGCCGACAAACCACAGCTGGTCAAACTCTATCCAAACACACTCACCGAGGGGAACGCCGGCGAGTATTTTGTCCTCGAGTTTCCCGACGAGCATTCAGTGACAAATCTGACGATCACCGATGGCCATTCGACGGCTCGCATTCCAGCCGAGTCACAGAAACCGGGCGAGCGAGTCACCTATAGCCTTGAGCCCGAAAACACAGCGGCGGTTACGAGCTATCCCGTCGCCGAGTTGGACGACCATCTCAGGGTGGCAGCCAACGGTGATGACCTCAAACTTCGGGCGGAAGACGCCGTAATCGATACCGTCTCTTACGAGCGGGCGCGGGCAGGCGAGCAATGGTATCGTGAGAGCGAGGACGAGGGTGTCTGGTGGCCCGCTGGAAGCACCTGCCAGGAGGTGACGACAGGGAGTCCAGAGACGGCAACGACGTTCGTCCTGCCTGACAATCCCGAGAAGCCACAAGCAACACTCGAGGCAGCCGACGACCGAATCCAACTGGCGGGCTACACCTACACCTCCGAGGCGACAACCGAGGCGCTCATCGAGGCCGCCGACCGCGGCGTGACAGTCGAGGTACTCCTCGAGGCGGGGCCAGTTGGTGGCATGCCGGCGGAAACGAAAGCCGTCGGTGACGAGCTGGCGGACGCGGGCGTCGAGGTTCGACTCCTCGGTGGGGAAAACGCCCGATATCGGTTTCACCATCCAAAGTACGCCATCGTCGACGAGCAGCTGCTCGTGATGACCGAAAACTGGAAGCCCTCGGGTGTTGGCGGCACCTCGAGTCGTGGCTGGGGCGTTATCATAGCGGAGTCGACGCTGCGTGCAGAACTCGAGACGGTCTTTGAGGCAGATTTCGAGGGTCGTGACACTGTCAGTTGGGAGACCTACCGGACGGAGGCAACGTTCGTAGATGACACAGCGAACGAACGCGAGCCGTTCGAGACACAGGTTGACGCCGAGACGGTCGCCGTCGAGGAGGCCGAACTGGTTGTTGCACCCGACAATGCCGGCGACCGCTTCGGTGAGTTAATCGCCGACGCCGAGGACTCACTCCATCTCAAACAGGTCGACATTGCCGACGATGTCGGCCTGCTCGAGGAGACGCTCGAGGCGGCTCGTCGCGGCGTCAGCGTCCGAATCGCTCTCGACTCGAGTTGGTATGTCGAATCGGATAATCGAGAACTCGCAGCGACCCTTGAACAGAAAGTCGAGGACGAGGAACTCAATCTCAAGGTCCGACTGCTCGAGGGTGGAGACGCGTTCGAGAAGATTCACGCGAAGGGCGTTATCATCGATGAGGAGACGACGGTTGTCGGAAGCGTCAACTGGAACGAGAACTCGATCGAAAACAACCGCGAGGTGGCGCTTGTGGTACACGGTGAGGACGTTGCGGCGTACTATCTGGCGGTCTTCGAGGCAGATTGGGAGGGCGAAGAGACCACCGCGTGGGAACCGACACTGCCGGTTGGACTGGCAGTAATTCTCGCGTTCACACTGCTCGCTCTCGGGGTGGCCAGTTACCGGCAGCTCCGATTTGAATAGTCACTCCTGGGATGCAAAACCGCGTCTCAAACCGTTCGCCAAACCGCGTGTAAGACACGCGCTCGAAAACGCATCAAAAAGTCGTCTACGCTCAGTCGTCGATTGGCGCAGCCGCCGACAGCGCCTCATCGATTTCGGCAGCGGCCATCTTCTCGACTAAGGCGTCGATAACGTCCTCGCGTTTGCCTTTGACGAACTTGATCGAGCCGACGACGAGGTGGCCGCCGCCGCTGACGCCACCGCCGCCGATTTCGGCCTCGAGTTCGGTCACCATCTGTGGGATATCAAGTCGGACACCGTCACTGCGAAGGACGGCAAAGTCTGGGCCGTAGCCGACAGTGATGACGGGGTCGCCGGTTTCCTCGATTTTCCGGTCGTGGAGTTCGCCGGTGGTTTTCCCGGGAGCGGGATAGGTGAATCGGTGGGCGTAGTGTTCGACATCGAGGCGGTAGAGATGCGCGCCGTTGTCGAGGTGTTCGTGTTCGACGTGACCCTCGGCGGCCGAGAGCTGTTCGTCGACCTCTGCTCGAGCGCGGTCGGCAAAGAACGAGACGAGCTTTCGGTGGCGGTCTTCGTCGGTGGCATCGATCTCTAAGAGATCCTGAATCAGTTGGTCACCGGAGTTGTATCGCAGCCAGAAGGCGGCGTAATCGACGGCCTCACTCACGTCTTGTAAGCGCCCTTCGTCGAATCCTTCCTCGGCGGCTAACTCGAGATACTGGCTCATGGCATCGGCTTTCGACCGGTCGGAGAGGCCGGCGACGGCGGGGATGTGTCGGAGTTCCTCACCGAATTCGGGGTCGATCATTCGGGCTAACTCGACACAGCACATCCCCGTCGTGATGCGATAATCCTCGTCGTGGAGGTAGGGGTTGACGTGGGCCTCCAGCAGGTCGTCGACGGCCTCGGGGTCGGGATGGTGGTGGTCGATGGCGACGATGGGGATGTCGTAGTGAGCAAGTGTCTCGTAGGCGGGGACATCTTCTTCGGTCGAGCCGTTGTCGAGCATGAGCAACAGCGGTAGTTGCTGACCGTGGCGGGCACGGTCCTCGAGGGCGAAGTTCAGGTCGCGGGTTGCGTCTTCCATCTCGTAGTAGGGCGCTTTACTGGGGAGGCGCTTGATGAGATGTCGAGGGGCGTTGGGGTCCTCGTGGACCTCGGCGATGAAGCGCTCTAAGGCCAGTTGGACGGGGACGGCCGCACACATGCCGTCGCCGTCGGCGTGGTGGCGGACGCGAATCGGGCGTCCCTCGAGGACGGTTCGGCGGAGCAGTTGGGCGACTTCCTCTAAATTGGGGCGAAGTTTTTCGAAGGCCGGCCAGTCGATGAGCGGCTCCACGTCGTGTGGCTTTGCCCGCTGGCTAAATGCGTCCGCCAATCGGTCTCTGGCATCCGATTCGGCCTCCTCTTCGAGAATGGAAAAGCCCTCGGTTTCGATCTGGACCGACTCGTCACGACGGTCGACGGTGCCGGTGACGCGGACGACGTTGCCCACTTCGATTGACGGATAGGCACGGACGCCAGCCTCCTCGAAGGCGGCACACGGCACGACGCCGTACTCGTCGGCAACGTGAAAAATCGTCGGGCCACCGGTCTGTTTGACCTGGACGACGACGCCCTCGAGGTGGATCTGTTCGCCGAGGTTGGCCTCGAGTCGGTTCGTTCCCGTCAGGTCGTACTCGTGGTCGACGGCCTCGAGGGTGTACTCGTCGTCGGCTTCGAGGTCGATATCGGCGGGTTCGAACGCGAGATCGCCGTTGTCGCGGATCGACTCGAGTTCGACAACGAGTTCGTCGCCAACGCGGTAGGTTTCCTCGAGGACGGATTCGTGGACGAGGCCGGAGACCGACTCCGAGAGGTCGACGAAGATACCGTAATCAACGACGCCGTTGACGGAGGCGAAATAGGCGTTTCCTTCAGCAATATCAGCAGCGGTACAGTCGGGAGCGAGATCGAAAACGACGGGCAACGGCCCGTCATCGCCGGCGCCGCCGGCGGGTGTCTCTGTCATCGTTGGACGTAGTTTGGCACCGTCGGGTATAACCCTTGCCAAGCCAGTTTGCACACAAGCCACCGACCTTTCGGAACGTTTAGCAACATCAGGGCCAGAGTACTCCTTATGGGGTTGTTCGACGCGCTGTTTCGCTCGAGTGAGGTTCTCGGCATCGCCGAGGAGACACTCGAGTTCGCGATCGAGTCATCCGAAGCCACCCATCCAAACGAGTATATGGGATTTCTTCGAGGGACCGAAGCGAGTGAGCTTGGACTCGAGCGAGATGGGCTCGTCATCACCGATATTTTGGTGATGCCGGGCACCGAGGCAAACAGCGTGAGTGCAACGGTCAAGACGAGTACGATACCGAACGACGTGAAGGCACTGGGGAGCGTCCATTCCCATCCTAACGGGGTGCTTCGGCCGAGCCCGGCCGACCTCGAGTCGTTCGGTCGGGGGAGCGTCCACATTATTATCGGCGCGCCCTACCGCTACCGAGACTGGAAGGCGTTTGACTCGAGTGGCCAGCCACAGACGCTGAACGTTATCGACGTCGACCTTCCCGACAGCGAGTCGTTTTTCGACTTTACGCAGGCGGATATTGATGAGGAGCTTCGAGAATGGTAACAGCCAATCAGCAGCGTCGAACAGTCGTCGCCCAGGGCACGTTTGATATCCTCCATCCCGGTCATGTCCACTACCTAACGGAGGCAGCAGCGATGGGTGACCGACTGGTCGTCATCGTCGCCCGCCGGGCGAACGTCGATCACAAGGCCACACCGATTTGTTCGGCGCGCCAACGGCGGGACGTAATCGCCGCCTTAGAGGTGGTCGACGAGGCGATTTTGGGTCACGAACAGGACATTTTCATCCCGATTGAGGAACTCGAGCCCGACATTATTGCGCTGGGTCACGACCAACATCACGACCCCGCAGCAATCAGTGGCGAACTCGAGGCCCGCGGCCTCGACTGTGCCGTCGAGCGGGTTGGGCCGCGCGAGCCACGCTTCGAGGAGGAGATTCTCTCGACGCGGCGTATTATCGCCCGGATTCTCGAGCAGCGAGGCGAGTAGTTCTCAGCTGGTGAGCGTAGATGGAGAGCGACGGCCACAGTCACTCGACGTGCTGGCCCGGGCGAAGCTGGACGATCATCGCGAGCATGGCCAGACAGATGGCAGCGACTGCGCCGAACGCGACGGCGTAGCTCCCACCGAGGTCGCGGAGGCCACCGATTGCCAGCGGACCGACAGCAGAGAGCATGTAGCCCCCAGCCATCACCATCGAGCTGAGTTGGTCGGTGGCTGCCGGGTCGCTGGTGAAGTCGACGGGCAATAGAAGTACTAGTGGGAACAGGCCGCCAACTCCGATTCCGAACAGCATGACCCACAGAAACGGGCTGACTGTCGGCCAGAGGGCAACCCCAAGACAGCCGATGAAAGTCAACCCAGCCATACAGACGAGCGCCGGCCGGCGGTCAGGGAACCGATCACCTGCCACAGAGACAACGAGCATCCCGAGAATTTGAACCAACACGAACCACGTCAGCAAGGTACCCGCCGCCCCATCGCTCCAACCGAGGGCAATATACCGAGGGGCTAGCCAAGTCAATACCGCGTAGAAAATAGTCGAAGTACCCGCAAGCGAGAGCGTGAGAAGCCACGCCAGCCGGCTGGTGACTGGCAGACGGCGAGGGGACCCGCCATCCGTCCTCGAGGCAGGCGAACCGCTGGGGCAATCGGTCTGAAGAACGGGAAGCCACACTGCCATGGCGAGCAGAGAGATGAGCGCCCAAAGCGAAAGCGACACTGGCCACGAGCCGAGCACCGCCGTCAGTGGGACGCTGATGCCAGAGCCAAGGGTGGCACCGACGGTCAAGCTCACCGCATACAATCCCGTCATCCGACCAACCCGGTCGGGAAAGTACTCGGCGACAATCGAGGGAAGCAGGGTTTGGGAGATGGCGATGCCAACGCCAAGGAATACCGTCGAGAGAAACAACACCGCACTGTTCATGCCGCCGATGCGAGCGGCCGTCGCCAGACAGGTGAGTCCAACCGCCCAGAAAATCGCCCGGCCCCGACCAACCCGCTGGCTCACCATCGGCGTCACCAGCGCAAACAATCCCATACAGAAGACGGGAATCGTCGTCAGTAAACTCACACCCGCATACGACAACGCGAGGTCGGCCCGGATCACCTCGAGAATAGGTGGCACGCTCGTGATCGCGGGTCGGAGATTGGCAGCGACGAGCAAGACACCGAGGGCGAGTAGCCACCGCGAAGGGCGTGCTCGTACCGGTAGCTCTGTGGTCACAGCGCCTCGGCAACGGGTTTTGTCATCATGGAAACAGTATGAGAAACGCCAATCGAGGGCAGCGAGACGGTTTAGAAGTAGCCTTCGTCGGCGAGTCGGGTGATTCCTTCCCGGAGTCGCTCCTCGCTTGCGGCATAGGAGATACGCGCGTAGCCGGGCGTGCCGAAGGCACTGCCTGGAACGGCTGCAACGTGGGCGTCCTCGAGTGCGCCTTCACACCAGGCTTGGTCATCTTCGTCGACAGGAATCATCATGTAGAACGCGCCGTCGGGGACGGACACATCGATACCTTCCTCGGCCAAGCGGTCGACGACTAAGTCTCGGCGCTGTTCGAACGCGTCGGTCATTTCAGCGACAGCATCGTCGGTCTTGAGCGCTTCGATGCCGGCGTGTTGGACGAAGTTCACTGCCGACGAGACGGAGTGGCTGTGAAGTTTCCCCGCTTGGCTGACCAGTTCTTCGGGGCCGGCAAAGTAGCCAAGCCGCCAGCCGGTCATCGAGTAGGCTTTCGAGAAGCCGTTGACCGTAATCGTCCGGTCAGCCATCCCATCAAACGTTCCAAGACTCGTCGATTCGACGCCGTAGGTGATCTCCTTGTAGATCTCATCGGAGATCACCGTAATATCGTGCTCGACAGCGAGTTCGGCAACGCCTTCGAGCGCAGCATCCGTATAGACGGCACCAGTCGGATTCGACGGCGAGTTGACGATCAGTAGTTCGGTGTTATCCGAGACCGTTTCGGCGAGATCATCGAGCCCCGGCTCGAGTTGGAAATCATAGGATGAGAGGTCGACTCGCTTGAGCGATCCACCGGCGAGTTTGATCATTGCCTCATACGAAACCCATGCCGGATCCAGAAGGACGGCTTCGTCACCATCCTCGACTAGTGCATGAATAACTTCGTACAGCGCCTGTTTCGCACCTGGAGTAACGATGATGTTCTCCGGGCCGTGGTCAAGGCCATCGGCTTTGAGTTTCTCGGCAATTGCCTCGCGGAGGGGGGCATTTCCTTTCGGCGTCGCATAGCCGGTGTGGCCGGCGTCGAGTGCATCTTTTGCGGCGTCAACGATATTTTCGGGCGTTGGGAAATCCGGTTCGCCGACGCCGAAATCGACGATGTCCGCTCCCTCAGCGCTGAGTTCCGTGGCAAGCGCTGAAATCGAAAGTGTCGCAGACGGTTCAACACGGGTTACGCGGTCAGTAAAGTCTAGAGTCATGAGTTGTGGTTCGCTTCGGTTTGGCTTTCGGTAGTCCATTCGGCTTCGGGCTCCGGCAAATCGGCAACAAGGTCGAGTGCGCTTTCGACGGCTTTCGCGGCATTTTCAACCCGTTCACGGGCTTCAGCGGCGGACATACCGGGCCCGGTCACGCCGAGGGTAACGGGTGTATCACGCTCGAGGCTGACGTCGGTGAGCCGACCGGCAGCGGCGTCGGCGATTACCTGGTCGTGGTTTGTATCGCCGGTGATGATGCTGCCGAGGACCACAACGGCGTCGATTTCCTCGCGTCGGGCCAGTCGGTCAGCGGCCAGCGGTGTGTCATAGACGCCGGGGACGGCAACCGTCTCAGCGACGGTCGCGCCGGCGTCCGCAGCAGCCTCGAGGGCTGTGCGTTCCATGGCTTCGGTGATCGGGCGGTTGAACTGCGCGACCACCACTCCGAGCGTGGTCATATCCGAGGCGTAGGGAGGGCGAGTAAAAGAGGTACCGTTCTGTGATTACGGTTTAGGACAGTGTTTCCAATCCTTGTCAGAGTCCACTTACGCTGGAGCGCTCAGTTCAATTCAGTTCTGAAGCTGGTCTGCAACCGCCGCTCCCAGGAGGATGAGGCCGATTGCGATCAACCCACCCTGTGTCAGGACAGCAACAAGTGAATCGACGCTCTCGCCGGTCACCACGGCGAGAATATCCGGCACGCCTCGAGCCGAGCCAAGGACACTAAGGAGTGCGAGTCCGGCAATTCCGTAGGTGACACGCCCACTGCGTGCTGGGTTCCGGCCGACCACGCCGAGAGCCACAAACAGGACGCCAAAGAGTGCCGGAATCAGTGCAGTCAGGCTGGCAAAGGACGTGACAATGTACGCGCCGATTCCCAGGACGATTGCGACGGCGCCGAGACCGATTGCAAGGGTCGGTGTCGTGTTGTTTGACATATATGTGTGGAGATGGCCAGCGGGGGCCTATTCGTTTCGTTTTCCCTGAACGCGAGGCGCAGTTCACGAAGGAAGGGAAATCTTAAGCGCGGGGACGGGCAACCGCCGCCAATGACGAACCTCACGCTTACCACACCCGGCCCGACGCTCGGCGTCGTTGGCGGCGGCCAACTCGGGCGGATGCTCGCGGAGGCGGCCGGCCCGCTTGGGGTCGAGGTGGTCGTTCTCGATCCGACACCCGACTGTCCGGCCACGCCGCTCGCCCGCGATCAACTGGTCGCCGAATTTGATGATGAGGAAGCAATCGCCGAGTTGGCCGAGCGGTCGGACGTCCTCACGTTCGAAATCGAGCTGGCCGACCAGGACGCCTTAGCCCGAATCGAAGCGGAGACGGGGACGCCAGTCCACCCCAAACCCGCGACGCTACAGACGATCCACGACAAACTGGTCCAGAAACGCGAACTCGAGGCGGCCGGTATCCCCGTCCCGCCGTTTCGGGCGGTCGAGACGGCTGCGGATATCCGTGAGGCGATTGGCACCTACGGCGCGCCGGTGATGCTCAAAGCCCGGACGGGTGGCTACGATGGCCGCGGAAACGTCCCGGTTGACGGTCCTGAGGACGCCGAAGATGCCCTTGAGGCCGTCGCCGGACCGGCGATGGTCGAGTCGTTCGTGGATTTTACTCGAGAGGTTTCGGTAATCGCTGTCAAAGGCGAAGAGGAGGTACAAACGTTCCCGGTCGGCGAAAACGTCCACGAAGACGAAATTCTACGGGAGACAATCGTGCCCGCCCGCTCGAGTGGGGAGGCACTCAAGGCCGCCCAAACGATCGCCGCGGACGTCCTCGAGGTGATGGAGGGGCGTGGCGTGTACGGTATCGAGCTGTTTGAGACGAAGTCGGGTGAGATGCTGTTGAACGAAATCGCGCCTCGGCCGCACAACTCCGGCCATTGGACAATCGAGGGAGCTGTCACTTCCCAGTTCGAGCAGCATGTCCGGGCGGTGCTTGGCTGGCCACTTGGCTCGACAGCCCTGTCCGGACAGAGCGTAATGACGAACCTGTTGGCTGATGTCGAAACGAGTCAGCCAGCACAGCTCCACCACGTGGATGCCATCCTCGAGCAGCCACAAGCGCATCTCCACTGGTATGGCAAGCAGGAAGCCCGTCCGTTGCGGAAGATGGGACACATGACCTACAATAGTGCGAGCGAATCGATCGAGGCGCTGCGTAAAAGTGCCCATGAACTACGTGACCACGTGACGTTTACTGGGGAGAGACAAACTGAGGAGACACAATGACTGCTGATTCAGTGACCGAACTTATCGACCGATTGCAGGAAGAAGCGAGCCAGAATCGACCAACCGAGGAAACGCCTGACGTTGGAATCGTCATGGGCAGTGACTCGGATCTCGAGGTGATGTCGACGGGGGGTCGTCGCCGTGGGGCCTACGATGCCTTCGTCGATGAGTTGGGCTTTGCCGAGCAGACCGATTTTGAGGCACCACCCGAGGCGCGTTTTACATTCGAGACCTACGTCACCTCCGCTCATCGCACGCCGGAGTTGATGTACGCCTACGCCGAGACGGCCGCCGACCGCGGGATCGAGGTGATCATCGCGGGCGCAGGCGGGAAATCTGCCGACCTCCCAAATATGACCGCCTCAATCGCCTATCCAATCCCGGTCATCGGCGTCCCAGTCCAGGAGAAGTCAGTCGATAGCGTCATCGGTATGCCAACAGGTGCACCGATCACCGCCGTCGATGCGGGCAAATCGTTCAACGCCGCCCTCGCCGCGACACAGATGCTTTCACTTGCCCATCCGGAACTTCGTGACCGACTAAATGCCTATCACAACCGAATCGAGGCCGACATTGGCGCGGTTTCAAAACAGCTACACGACGAGGGAACGGCCACGTTTCGTCGCGAGTAACGGCCAGACGGTTGATTACTCCCCACACCAGTTTCTGATCACTCGAGACCCCAATCATTTTTGAAGACACTCCAACTCACCGAACTGCCTCTATAGCCGCTCAGTTGCACGGATTCAGGCGAACCACAAACAATCAACCCTTATATGGGTGCGTTTCCAAGCGTCGAACGTTACGGAGATGAATGAATGGATAGCCATCGGGGCGCTGGCGGTAGTTGGGCTACTGATTCCGCTTGCGATGATGGCGGTATCGTACCTGCTTCGCCCGAGTGTACCCGAAACGAGTAAACGTGCCATCTACGAGAGTGGCGAGGTGCCGACCGGTGGGACGCGCATCCGGTTTAATATTCAGTATTATATGGTTGCGCTCCTGTTCGTCGTGTTCGACATCGAAACCGTCCTGCTGTTTCCGTGGGCGGTTATCTTCCGGGATGCACTCGAGTCCGGCGAAATTGGACTCCTGCATGCAATCGGACCGATGCTCCTGTTCGTTGGAATCTTGCTCGTCGGTCTCGCCTGGGCGTGGCGCAACGGTGCCGTCCAGTGGGCAGAGAGTCCAAAACAGGTCGAACCTGAGGTCAATCGTCCATGAGTAGTGACAAGCCACGGCAAGCAATATACGACAGTACCGCACCGTCGACGGAAACCCAAGACGCCCGACTCGGTGAGGGTGTTGACGACCGGTTCAACTCGAAACTTCGCGAGGCCTTTGGTTCGTCGCCATTTATCCTCACGAAGTTCGACGAGTTCATGAACTGGGTCCGGGGTTCCTCGATGTTCATGCTGCAGTTTGGCATCGCCTGCTGCAGCATCGAAATGATTCACACCTACGCGATCAAACACGACTTAGATCGCTTCGGAGCCGGTGTGCCACGCGCCTCCCCCCGACAGGCTGACGTGATTATCGTTCCCGGAACGATCGTCTCGAAGTTCGGCCCACGAATGAAACGCGTCTACGACCAGATGCCCGAACCCAAATTCGTCGTCGGCATGGGTTCCTGTACCATCTCCGGCGGCCCGTTCCAGGAGGGGTACAACGTCGTCAAAGGCGCAGAGGAGATCATCCCAGTGGACATCCACGTTCCCGGCTGCCCACCGCGACCGGAGGCCCTGATCTACGGCATTGCCAAACTCCAAGAGCGGATCGCCAACGGCGAATCCTCACCCGTCGTCGTCAAACCCTACGAACTCGAGCAGTTTGGGGACCTCCCGAAAGACGAACTGGTCCAAAAGCTCGCTGACGATATCGACGAGGACACACTAACCATGCGCTACAACTGGAGCGATTCGCCATGAGTGAAACTGAACTCGAGCCGGTGACGGACGAACTGGCAGTCAGCGAAGCCGAACTCGAGGAGCTCATCGGCTCGCGTGCGCTTGCACGCGATGATCATCGCAACGCCCCTGGATTCGTTATCCGCGGTGATGACGTCCAAGACATCCTCTTTGATCTGCGAGATGAGGCCGGCTTCGACCACCTCTCGTGTGTCACCGCCCAACAGTACACAGATCGATACGAGTCGATCTATCACCTGCGAAAGTACGACGACCCGACCCAAGAGGTGTCTGTTGTGGTTCCGACCTCGCGGGATAATCCGACACACCAGAGTGCCGAACCGGTCTTCCGCTCGGCCGACTGGGCCGAACGCGAGAACTTCGACCTCGTCGGGATCGATTACAAAGGCCATCCCGACCCACGCCGGATTCTCCTTCCGGAGACCTGGCAAGGCCACCCACTGACTGACGATTTCGACCAGGGGAAACCCCAGATCGTCACTCTCGCCGAACACGCGAACCCGCTTGTTGGTGACCACGCCGACGCCGAATCGGACACGATGTTTCTCAACATCGGGCCACACCATCCGGCAACCCACGGCGTGTTGCACGTCAAAGCCGTCTTAGACGGCGAGACCGTCGCCCACGTCGAACCCGACATCGGCTATCTCCACCGCTGTGAAGAGCAGATGTGCCAAAATGGCACCTACCGCCACCAGATCATGCCATACCCCGACCGGTGGGACTACGTCTCTGCTGGCTTGCTCAACGAGTGGGCCTACGCGCGTGCAATCGAGGATATGGCCGATCTCGAGGTGCCCGAATACGCGCAAGTTATCCGGACGATGGGTGCAGAACTCTGTCGGATCGCTGCACACATGCTGGCACTCGGGACGTTCTGTCTCGATGTGTTCGGTGACTTTACCGCCGTCTTCCAGTATGCCTTCCGCGACCGCGAGGTCGTCCAGGAGATCTTAGAGGATTTGACTGGGCAGCGGCTGATGTTCAACTACTTCCGACTGGGCGGGGTTGCCTGGGACCTCCCAGAGCCTCGTGAGGAATTCTTCGAGAAGACGCGAGATTTCCTCGATGACCTCCCACAGAAGGTCCAGGAGTACAACGATCTAGTCACTGCAAACGAGATTTTCCAGGTTCGGTGTGTTAACACCGGGATCCTCAAACCTGAAGTCGCAAAGCAATATGGCGCAACCGGGCCAGTTGCCCGCGGGTCGGGTGTCGATTACGACCTTCGGCGAGACGATCCATACGGCTACTACGAGAACTTAGATTGGAACGTCGTCACCGAAGACGGGATGGACAACTACTCGCGCGTGCTCGTGCGGATGCAGGAGGTCGAAGAAAGTGCAAAGATCATCGAGCAGTGTATCGACCTCTTAGAGGAGTGGCCCGAAGATGACCGCCAGATTCAGTCGAACGTACCGCGGACGTTAAAGCCGGATGCTGACGCCGAGATTTATCGAGCGGTCGAAGCCGCAAAAGGTGAACTCGGGATCTACATTCGGTCCGATGGGACGGACAAGCCAGGTCGGTTCAAGATCCGTAGTCCGTGTTTCCACAACCTCTCGACGCTTTCGGAGATGACCCAAGGGGAGTACATCCCTGACCTAGTGGCCTCCCTCGGGAGCTTAGATATCGTTCTTGGAGAGGTGGACCGGTAATGGGCGGGGAGCTGCCAACGATCGTCTTGCAAAATGGCGATACGATCTTGCTCCCAGAGCGGATCGCCGACCTGACCGGGTTGGGGCAACTCGGCCCCGCCGGTGAGCTGATCGCGGCATTTATCGGCGCGTTCATCGTCGGCAATCTGATGCTTGCGATGACCGGCGTTGCCGGTCCGTGGGCGAAACGAAAGATTACAGCGGCCTTTACTGACCGGATAGCCGTCAACCGAGTCGGGCCATTTGGGCTGTTGATTATTCCGGCTGACTCGATCCGATTGCTCTCAAAGGAACTCATCGTGCCCGAAGGCGTTGACCGCCCGGCATGGGACCTCGCACCGCTCGTGGTCGCAGGCTCGGCGATGCTCGGGTTCGCCGTCATCCCGATGGGGAGTGGCATTCACCTTGCCGATCCCGAAGTCGGGCTCGTCTACGTGTTTGCCGTTGCAGGCATTGCCAGCATCGGCCTCGTGATGGCTGGCTACGCCTCCTCGAACAAATATTCGATGATCGGCGGACTGCGAGCGGTGGCGATGAACATCGCCTATGAGATTCCGCTTGTGGTCACTGGGATGTCGGTCGTTATTTATGCGGGCTCGCTCCGAATGAGTGAGATCGTTGCGATCCAGGCCGAACCGCTGTTTACTGTCGCTGGCGTCGCGATTCCCGCCTGGTTCGCAATCGTCAACCCGTTTGCGTTCATCCTATTTATGGCTGCGAACTTAGCGGAAGTCGGCCGAAACCCGTTCGATATGGCCGAAGCACCAACCGAGATCGTTGCTGGCTACCAGACTGAGTACTCCTCTGTGTACTTCGTCCTGATCTACCTCGGAGAGTTCTTACACATCTTCCTTGGTGGGGCGATCATCGCCACGATCTTCCTTGGTGGCCCAGCCGGACCCGGTCCGGAATCGATCGGGATCGTCTGGTTTATCATCAAGATCTGGGCGGTGTTCTTCCTCACCCAGTGGTTCCGCTCGGCGCTTCCACGCGTCCGTATCGACCAAATGATCGAGATTGGCTGGAAGGGAATGCTCGTGCTCTCTTTCGCCAACCTCGTGCTGACGGCAATAATCGTGGGGTTAATTGTATGATTGGAATGCTCAAATCGATGGCGACGACGATGAAACACGCGCTAGATGGCAACACCTTCACCGTGGAGTACCCCGAGACGACACCGGACGTGTCACCCCGGTTCCGCGGAGTCCACAAATTCAGCCAGGAACGCTGTATCTGGTGTCGCCAGTGTGAGAATGTCTGTCCGAACGATACGATCCAGATCGTGACAGACGAACAGCGAAACGGCGAGCAGTACAACCTCCACATCGGCCAGTGTATCTACTGCCGACTCTGTGAGGAGGTCTGTCCTGTTGACGCCATCTTGCTCACCCAGAACTTCGAGTTCACGGGCGACACCAAACACGATTTGGTGTACAACAAAGAGCAGCTGAAAGCCGTCCCATGGTACAAAGACATCGACCCACTCGAGTCACGCGAACCCGACCGAGGTGCGTGGATCGGTGAGGGCGAGGGCGAAGTCGATTATCAATAACCGGGCTGCCCGTCCCAACTCGAAATCTACAAAGGGCATACCAAACGACAGACAACCAATGACACTCGAGCTGATTGCGTTCGCACTGTTCGCATTCGTGTTGCTAGCCAGTGCGATCGGCGTCGTCCTCTTGCAAGATCCGTGGCATGCCGCGTTGATGCTAGGGGTGGCGCTGCTCACCGTTGCGGTCCATTACGTGATGTTGGCGGCTGAATTCGTCGCCATGATGCAGGTTCTCGTCTACGTAGGCGGGGTCCTCGTCCTCATCACGTTCGCCGTAATGTTGACGCAACCCAACGAATCCGACGATGAGGTGGCACAGGCATGACGAAAGGCCCGCAGTTGCGAACCGGGAAGACGATGCTTCCGGGCGTCCTTGCGGTCGTGTTGTTCGCGATGATCGCGTTAATCGTCATCAATACGTCCTTTGGCGCCCCAGCCGGCTTCGATACCGATGCCGGCATTACCTCGAACATCGGCTATGCGATGTTCGATATGACGGCGTTACAGGAGATCGACAGCGAACCGTTCTTGGTCTCCTTTATTCTCGCTGCAATCGTTCTCGACGCCGCACTCGACGCCTCACTCGTCCTCGCAAAACGCGAAGAGGGTGGCGAGACGGTGACGGCGCTCTCGAGTGCCGACGCTCCAGACTCAACTCCGAGTTCGGAATCCGGACCAGGTGTCGGTAACACGCCGACGGCGACCGACGGTGGCGTCAGCCAGTCAGTTGATGACGACCGAGGAGGTGAGACCTGATGGTACCGATTGAATACTATCTGTTGCTGTCAGCAGCCGTGTTCTGTATCGGTCTCTTCGGCGTGCTTACCCGCCGAAACGCGCTGATGTTTCTGATGTCCGTCGAACTCATGTTGAATGCGGCGAACATCAACCTGATTGCCTTTGCGTTCTATCACGGCAATCTCACCGGACAAGTGTTTGCACTGTTTACGATGGCATTGGCTGCCGCAGAGGTTGCCGTTGGACTTGGAATTATCCTCGTCCTCTACCGCAACTTCCGTGACATAGATGTGACGGTCCCGTCGGCGATGAGGTGGTAAAATGGCAGGGATATTTGAACTTGCGCCGGTTATCGCATTGCTTCCGCTTGCTGCGTTCGTCGTTGCACTAGTCGCTGGCAATCAACTGCCAAAAAAGGGAGCCTACGTCGGCATCGCGGCGACCGCCGGCTCGTTAGTGCTCTCGCTTGCGATGGCGGCGGCCGTTGCAGGCGGCAGCGTGTACAATCAGGAGTTGTATAACTGGGCTGTTGGCGGCGAGATCACGTTCCACTTTGGAATCCTGATCGACCCGCTCTCGGCTTTGATGTTGGTGATCGTCTCGCTTGTGGCCTTACTCGTCCACATTTTCAGTATTGGCTACATGAACGCCGAAGGTGAGACGGGACTGCCGCGCTACTATGCCGAACTCGGGCTCTTTACGTTCAGCATGCTCGCCTTCGTCTTTGCGGACAACCTGCTGATGGCGTTTATGTTCTTCGAGCTCGTCGGCCTCTGTTCGTACCTGCTAATTGGCTTCTGGTTCCGGACGAAATCGGCCCCCTCCGCGGCGAAGAAGGCGTTTTTGGTCACTCGCTTCGGTGACTACTTCTTCCTGCTCGGGGTCGTCGCCATCGGTGCCACCTTCGGCACCCTGAGTTTCGCCGGAGACGCTTCGTTCGTCGAGGCCGCCTCGAGTGCGATCGACAACGGTGAGACCCTGTTCGGCGTCGGTGCTGAGACCTGGGTGACGATCACCGGCCTGCTCGTCCTTGGTGGTGTGATAGGGAAGTCCGCCCAGTTCCCACTGCACACGTGGCTGCCGGATGCGATGGAAGGTCCGACGACAGTGTCGGCGCTGATCCACGCCGCGACAATGGTCGCTGCCGGTGTCTACCTCGTCGCACGGATGTTCGGCTACTACGCGCTGAGCCCAACGGCACTTGGCATCATCGCCTTCGTCGGTGCCTTTACCGCCCTATTTGCGGCGACGATGGGCGTCGTCAAAGACGACATCAAACAGGTGCTCGCCTATTCGACGATCAGCCAGTACGGCTACATGATGCTCGGGCTGGGCGTTGGCGGCTACGTCGCCGGCGTCTTCCACCTGATGAACCACGCCTTCTTCAAGGCACTCCTATTCCTTGGAGCCGGCGCAGTCATCATCCTCATGCACCACGAACAGGACATGTGGAAGATGGGTGGGCTGAAGGACAAAGCCCCCGTCGTCTACTACACGTTCCTCGCGGGCGCACTCGCCCTCGCGGGCATCGTGCCGTTTTCGGGCTTCTGGTCGAAAGACGAGATTCTCTACGATGCGCTCATCGTCGGGCTCGAGCAGCCGATCTTCCTGCTTGCGTATGCGATGGCGCTCGTCGCCGTCTTCTTTACTGGTTTCTACACCTTCCGGATGGTCATGTTGACCTTCCACGGTGAAGCCCGGTCGGACGCCGCACGGGACCCACACGGTGTGGGGCTGCCGGTGAAGATTCCGCTCGTCGTGCTTGGGACGCTTGCGCTCGTTGCGGGTATCGCAAACCTCGCACCGGTGGGCAAGCTCGCCGGTGTCGACATCATGTTCTTAGAGTACTGGCTCGACGGCCGCTACGGCTTCGCTGAAGGGCTCACCTACAGCGCCTACACCGACGTCGTCGCCTTCGAGACGGGTGCAATCGGCACGGAAACGCTCACGCTAATCCTCGGTATCGTGCTCTCAGTCGGCCTCGCCGTCGGTGGCGCTGGCTCGGCGTACTACCTGTATCGAGGGCCCGACCCAGTTGCTCACACCGAAAAACTGGGCAGCGCGAAAGAAGTCCTCCAGGCCAACTACTACCAGGATGAGTATCAGGTCTGGCTCGCCGAAGGATTCACGCTACCGATCGCCCGAAACGCCGATCGATTCGACCAAGGCGTCATCGACGGCGTCGTCAACGGCGTCTCGAGTGTGAGCCTGTTTGGCAGTAGCTGGATGACGCGGCTACAGACGGGTATTGTGACGAACTACGCAGCGTTGATTATCCTCGGGTTCATCGCGTTGCTCGGCGCATTCGGCATTTACGGAGGGTGGTTCCTATGATGATTGAAGCGTTAATCGGAGTCGCGTTGGTCGGTGCGTTGGTAACGTTCCTCGCACCGAATCGGATCGCTGGCAAGCTTGCCTTTGCGATCAGTCTGATTCCGGCGGCGCTGAGCCTCTGGATGTTTACGGTGTTCAGCGGCAGTGGTAACGCATTGCTCGATGGCACCCTCGCCTTTGAAAACCAAGTCGAGTGGATTCAGTTGGGCGACTATTCGATTACATGGTTTGTCGGATTAGACGGCATCAGCCTGCCGCTGGTCGTCCTGACGACGATCCTTATCTCGCTTGCCATCGTCAGCTCTTGGACGCCAATCGACGAACGGGAGTCACAGTTCTACGGACTCGTCCTCTTTATTGAGGCGAGTCTGATCGGCGTCTTCGCCGCACTGGACTTCTTTGCGTGGTTCATTTTCTGGGAGGCGGTGTTGATCCCAATGTACCTCTTGATCGGTATCTGGGGCGGCCCACGCCGCAAATACGCCGCGATCAAGTTCTTCATCTACACGAACGTCGCCTCGCTGGTGATGTTCGGTGCCTTCATCGCACTCGTCTTCAGCCTCGGTGACAGCGTCTCAAGCTTTGCGCTGCCCGAAATCGCGGCGGCGATGCTCGCAGACGGCCCAGGAAGTTACGCCGGTATCGCCGGCTCGACGATCGCCTCTGCGGTGTTCGTCGCCATGTTCCTTGGCTTTGCAGTCAAGGTGCCCGTGGTTCCGTTCCACACCTGGCTCCCTGACGCTCACGTCGAAGCGCCGACGCCAGCCTCCGTCTTACTGGCTGGCGTCCTCCTGAAGATGGGAACGTACGCGCTGCTCCGATTCAACTTCACGATGTTTCCAGAGCAGGCTGCTACGTTTGCGATCCCGATTGCAGCGATTGCCGTCATCAGCGTTATCTACGGCGCGATGTTGGCACTCGCCCAGACGGACTTGAAACGGATCGTCGCCTACTCATCGGTCTCCTCGATGGGCTATGTGATCCTCGGGCTGATCGCCTACACCCAGTTCGGTGTCGGTGGCGCAACTTTCCAGATGGTCAGCCACGGCCTCATCTCGGGACTGATGTTCATGGCCGTCGGCGTGATCTACAACGCCACGCACACCCGGATGGTGACCGACATGTCCGGGATGGCCGATAAGATGCCAATCGCGGTCGGTATCCTGATTGCCGGGGCGTTCGGTTACATGGGACTACCGCTCATGAGCGGTTTCGCCGCTGAGTACTTCATCTTCTATGGGGCCTTTGGCTCGCAAGTGCTCGCCTACGCACCGCTGTTTACCGCCGCTGCGATGTTCGGCATCGTCATCGTCGCCGGCTACCTGCTGTTTGCGATGCAGCGGACGCTATTCGGTCCGTTCCGCCTCGAGACCGACTACGAAATTACGCGGGCCCCACTACACGACATCGCGCCGATGTTCGTCCTGCTTGGACTGATCATCGCCCTCGGTGTGGCACCGGAGTTGATATTCGATATGATCACTGACGCGGTTGATCCGATTACGGAACTCGGAGGTGAGGCCTAATGTACGAACTGATGCCGTGGACGGCACTCTCGCCGGCACTGATCCTCGCGGCGACGGCGCTTGCGCTGTTCGTCTTCGATAGCATCAACCCCCGGTCGACCAACCGACAGGTGCTTGCGGGGATTGCCACCGTCGGCTCGCTGCTCTCACTCGGTGTCGCCGTCTGGTTTATTGTCGCTGGCGTCGGTGACCCGGCCCGTGGCGGCGTCATCGACCTCTTTGGTGGCCAGCTAATTGTCGACCAGATGGCGCTGTTCTTCATGATCATCGTCGCCGTCGTCACCTCGCTGGTGACGATTGCCAGCTACGATTACATGGAGGGCCACAGCTACCAAGCTGAGTACTACTCGCTTGTGCTGCTTGCGGCAACGGGGATGTCGACGATGGCCATCTCGAACAGCCTCGTGACCATCTTCCTCGCCCTCGAGTTGGCGAGTCTGCCATCCTACGCGTTGGTGTCGATTCTAAAATCCAACAAGGGCAGCGTCGAAGCCGGCCTGAAGTATTTCCTGATCGGCGCGCTTTCCTCGGCGATTTTCGTCTACGGTATCAGCCTCGTCTACGGCGCAACAGGGTCGTTGCAACTGAACGCGATCGCTGACGGACTTGGTGATGCCGGCGAATTTAACGGCCTGCTCGGGCTCGGTGTGTTGATGTTGATCGGTGGCTTTGCATTTAAAACGGCAAGCGTTCCGTTCCACTTCTGGGCACCCGAAGCGTACGAGGGTGCACCTGCACCGATCAGTGCGTTCCTCTCATCGGCCTCGAAGGCCGCCGGTTTCGTCATCGCCTTCCGTGTCTTTACGACCGCCTTCCCACTCGAGACGATGCAGGGGCTTGGCATCGACTGGACGCTTGCGTTCATCGCGCTCGCAATCGTGACGATGACCGTCGGGAACTTCGCCGCAGCAACCCAGTCAAACGTCAAGCGAATGCTTGCCTACTCCTCGGTTGGTCACGCCGGCTACGCGTTAATCGGCCTGGCCGCACTCACCGTCGACGGTGGCGAACTCGTCCTTGGCGCGGCGATGATGCACCTGCTCGTCTATGGCTTTATGAACACGGGGGCGTTCCTGTTCGTCGCCATGGCCGAGCACTGGGGTGTCGGCCGCACGTTCGAAGACTACAACGGGCTCTCAAAACAGGCCCCAATCGCCTGTACCGCCCTCGCAGTCTTCATGTTCAGCCTCGCTGGAATTCCACCACTGGGTGGCTTCTGGAGCAAGTACTTCCTCTTTACCGGCGCACTCGAGGCTGGCTTACTCATCGTCGCCGCCGCACTTGTGGTCAACAGCGCACTCTCGCTGTACTACTACACGCGGTTAGTCAAAGCCGTCTGGATCGAAGAGCCGGTCGTCGACCGCGAGTCACTCAGTCAACCGATCGGGCTGTATGCTGCAGTGATCGTCGCAGCGGTGATGACCGTCATCATCCTCCCCGGCTTCGGCCCAATCGCCGAAACGGCCGTTGAGGCAGCCTCGACGCTGATCGGGTAGGGAACCACTATTTTTCGACCGAGTGCAATCACTGCTCGGGTGCGATGCTATCAGCACCGCAAGTCGAAAGGGTAGCTTTTACCCGTTTCGAATATAAGCGCCGGTATGAGTTCCCGGCTCGTCCTTGGGTGCGGGACAATCGGCTACCGGATCGTTGAGCGGTTGCCACGGACTGCCGACCTCCTCGTGATCGAAGACGACTGCGAGACGGTCGAACGGCTTCGGGAGAGTGATGTCCGTGCCGAGGTAGGAGATCCAACCGACCCGGGAGTGTTAAATGCAGTCACCGACCCCGCGGTCGTCCTCGTCGTCGGTGACCGAACCGACCGGAACCGAGTCGCACTCGAGAACGCCCACGCGGCGTTTCCTAGGGCGACACTCGTCGTCTATGCCGGCGGTAACCCAACCGGTGAAAATCGCTGGATTATCGAAAAGGTGGCCGACCACATCATCGATCCGACAACCGCGATGGCGACAGAAGCAGTCGACCGCGTTGTCAGCCCGGCCGCACAGAACGCACTGGCCTTGCGAGCCCAACTGGCGAGCATTGATGGAACGCTTGCCGTGGTCGCACACGATAACCCGGATCCGGATGCGATTGCAAGCGCCGTCGCCCTGGTAAAGCTCGCCGAACACGTCGGCGTTGACGCTGAGGCCTGTTACTTTGGCGAGATATCCCATCAGGAAAACCGGGCAATGGTCAACGTGTTGGACCTCGAGTTACGCAGTTTGAACCCTGAGGAATCCCTTGGGACCTACGGCGGGTTTGCACTCGTCGATCATTCCCGTCCGGGAGTCAACGATCAACTCCCCGAAGAGTTTGCCATCGATATCGTCATCGACCACCATCCACCGCGTGGAGCGGTCGCCGGTGGGTTCGTTGACCTCCGAGCCGATGTCGGCTCAACGAGTACGATGCTGACGGCGTATCTCGAGCGGTTTGGCGTCCCAATCGACCAGCAGACGGCAACGGCGTTATACTATGGAATCCGCGTCGATACGAAGGGGTTTACCAGAGAGACAGCCACGATGGATTTCACGAGTGGCGCAACGTTGTTACCACACATTGACGGACAAGCGTTGAGCCAGATTGAAGCACCAACTATTGGCGGAGATACGCTCGATACGGTTGCCCGCGCGATCAAAAACCGAACACGCCGTGGCTCGGTCGTTGCGGCGAGTGCCGGTCGGATCACCGACCGAGATGCCCTTCCACAGGCTGCAGATCAACTGCTGACGATGGAAGGTATCGATACGGTGTTGGTCTTTGGCATTCTCGACGAACAGGTGTTCGTCTCAGCGCGTTCGCGGGCGAGCACGATCGACCTCGGGGAGTCCTTGCGGGATGCCTACGACCAAATTGGCAGCGCCGGCGGGCACGCGGATATGGCTGGAGCCCAACTCGAGGTTGGCATTCTTGCGGGGACGGAGGACGAAGATCGGGTTGAGTCGTTGGTTTCAGTCGTCGAGGACGTGATTACCGATCGGTTCTTCGAGGCAATTGAAACGCAGTCGGGAACAGCTATCGGTGCCTACAATCGGACGAGCAAATGGCTGTTCGCTCCGGAATCGGGCGACGAGCAAACCTAAGGGAGACTTTTTGCCTGTCGTGGCCCAACAGACGGGTATGGACTATGCGTCGAGCGTCTCAAAACCACGGGTCAACGAGTATATGACACGAGAGGTGGCGACAGTCTCTCCCAATGAGACGGTCGGTGCGGTTGCCAAACGCATCGGCGAAAGCGACGATCATAGCGGCTTTCCGGTGTGTGAACGACGGCGTGTCGAGGGCTTTGTCAGCGCTCGAGATTTACTGTTGGCTGACGATGACGTACCGATTTTTCGCGTGATGGCGACCGACCTAATCGTTGCCCATCCTGATATGAAAGTGACCGACGCTGCACGCGTCATCCTCCGCTCGGGTATACAGAAGCTACCTGTTGTCGATGATGCCGGCAACCTCGTTGGGATTATTTCGAACGCCGACGTGATTCGCAGTCAGATCGAACGGGCAACGCCCGAAAAGGTCGGCAAACTGATCCGCACTTTAGAGAACATCCACGAGATTACACTCCGAGAGGAACGCCGAACCGTGAAGTTAACCGACCTCATCCCAACCCAAGGGCGAGTGTACGCCGACGAACTCGAGGGACGAAAGTACGAACTCGAGCACGGGCTCGCCGAACCGCTCGTCATCATCGACGACCGGGGGACGCTGTATCTCGCCGATGGCCACCATCGCGTGCTCGCAGCTGACGGACTCGACATCACTGAGATGGACGCCTACGTGATCGTCATCGACGAAGAGATTGACCTTGGGATGGCTCGCACGGCCAAACGGGAGAACCTACAGACGCTTTCGGATATCGAAATCGTCGACTACGCGGCCCATCCGCTGGTAGAGACGATCGAACGGTTACAGAACTAAGTTAGAGGAAAACCACCAGACGAGCGGGGGAACGTTTATCCCGTTCATTATCGAAATTCTTCCTGAACAATGGGAACGGATTCATCTGAGCGAGAGCTTGAAGCGCGACTCGCCGAACAGGACACCTTCGAGCCGCCAACGTCCTTCGTCGAACAGGCGAACGTAACCGACGAGGATATTTATGAGGAGTTTACCGAAAATTGGCCGGGATGTTGGGAGTGGGCAGCACGACTCCTCAAATGGGATGAACCCTATGAGACCGTCCTCGAGGACGACGATTCGCCGTTCTATCGGTGGTTTACCGGTGGCTCGCTGAACGCGTCGGCGAACTGTTTGGACCGCCATGTCGAAAACGGTGCCAAAAATCGGGCGGCGATCAAATGGGAAGGCGAGTTAGGCGAAACCCGGACCTACACCTATGGCGATCTGTTGAACGAAGTCGAGGCGTTCGCTGCCAGTTTGCTGGATTTGGGCGTCCAAGAAGACGATGTCGTCACGCTGTATATGCCGATGATTCCGGAGTTGCCGATTGCCATGTTGGCCTGTGCTCGCATCGGGGCCCCTCACTCGGTCGTCTTCGCTGGCTTTTCGGCTGAGGCGCTTTCGACGCGGATGAACGCCGCAGACAGCGAGTTTCTCGTGACCTGTGATGGGTACTACCGCCGCGGCGACCCGCTCAACCACAAGGAGAAAGCCGACAAAGGGCTTCGAGGCGTCGACCACGAGGTGACCGCAGTTGTCGTCGACCGCCTCGGTGAGGAACTCACCCACTTCCTTGGCACCAACGCCCACGACTACGACGAACTCGTTGCCAGCCACGAGGGCGCGAGCGTTGAGCCGGTTGCCCGTGATGCCGAGGACATGCTGTTTCTGATGTACACCTCGGGGACGACTGGGGAGCCAAAAGGGGTCAAACACACCACCGGTGGCTATCTCTCCTATGCGGCGTGGACCGCCCATGCCGTCTTGGACATCAAGCCCGAAGACACCTACTGGTGTGCGGCCGATATCGGCTGGATCACCGGCCACTCCTACATCGTCTACGGCCCACTCACCCTCGGAACGACAACGATGATGTACGAGGGGACGCCGGATTATCCGGATCGCGACCGGTTGTGGAAACTGGTCGAAAAAAACAACGTCGACATCTTCTACACCGCACCGACGGCAATCCGGGCGTTCATGAAGTGGGGGAGTTCTTACCCCGAAAACTACGACCTCTCGTCGCTTCGACTGCTTGGGACCGTCGGCGAACCGATCAATCCGCGTGCCTGGAAATGGTATTACAAACATATCGGCGACGAATCCTGTCCCGTCGTCGACACCTGGTGGCAAACCGAAACCGGCGGGATGATGATTACGACACTGCCGGGAGTCGGCAAAATGAAACCCGGCTCAGCCGGCCCACCGCTCCCCGGCATCGATGCCCGAATCGTCGACGCCGTTGGCGAGGAAGTCGAGACGGGCAACGCCGGCTATCTCACCGTCAACAATCCGTGGCCCGGCATGCTGCGGACGCTCTACAACAACGACGAGCGCTTTATTAATGAATACTGGCGAGAATACTCAGATCCCGACGGCGACGAGTGGGTGTACTTCCCCGAAGACGGCGCAAAAATCGATGGAGACGGCTACATTACCGTTCTCGGCCGGGTCGATGACGTCCTCAACGTCTCCGGACACCGACTCGGGACGATGGAGATCGAAAGCGCAATCGTCGGCGTCGCCGGCGTCGCCGAGGCCGCCGTCGTCGGTGGCGCACACGAAGTCAAAGGTGAGGCCGTCTACGCCTACGTCATCTTAGAGGACGGCCAAGAGCCAACTGACTCGATGCGCGGGCGGATCATCGACAGCGTCGAAGACGCCATCGGCCCGATTGCCCGCCCCGAATCCGTCGTGTTCACCCCCGAACTCCCCAAAACACGCTCAGGGAAGATTATGCGACGGCTCCTCGAGGATATCGCAAGCGGAAACGAGCTGGGCGATACCTCGACCCTTCGCAATCCGGAGATCGTTGAGGAGATCGCCGGCCGCGTCGAGTAAATCGCTATTCGACTGCGTTTTCGTCAAAACGAGAGAGCGCCATCACAACACACAGCGCTGTCAACAGAAAGACGGCCATCGCAACGCCGCCGTAGAGGGCAAAGGAGAGTGGAGAGATTTGAAACGGGATGGCGAGAACCGTCGTCTCCTCGAGTCCCGTTCGGGCGGGAATAACAACTCCAAGAACCGCCCCAAACAGGCTTGTAAGTGCGACTAACGCGACTCCGCCCCCAATAACGACGCGACGGCCAGTTGGTTCATCCGCGCTCTCTGTGCCTACGCTGTTGTCTGCCACAGGTGAGTGTACTATCGGCATGAACTAGGCTTTTGCGCTTGCGTCTGGACGCCACCGTATGGCCGAAAAGGAGTGGTTCTTGCTTGTCTTAGTCGGAATCCATCTCATGATGTTTCTGACGGGAATCGTCCTCGTGATCAACTGAATGTGGATTACTTATTCGAGTCACTCGAGTGTGTGTGATCACTTTCGATTGCTCGAGCGACGTAGTAGGTGACGATGATCAATCCGAGCACCATCGAGAACATGAGCCCGAACTGAAAGCCAGAGGCAAGTAAATCAAACCCCCACGGGTTGACCACCGCAAACAGCAGGATGAAAAAGAGGACGATCGAGAGCGGTATCGCGTTGACTGCGAGGTCAAGGATCGTGTCGGAGGTAAACAGGTCGCGGTCCATACGCACATTACGGGGGCCCGAACTAAGAGCGGGGTTCCCGTTCAGCGAGACAGTCACGCTGAGAGAGACGTTTCGCGCTGTGGCCACAGCCACCCAAAGAGTGCGCCGAAAAGAACTAATAGACCAGCGACGACGATCGCCAGCCCACGAACCGACAGACCGCTTGCACCGCTGACCGTGCTGACAGTCCCCCCACCAAGAACGTACAGGGCAAGCCCACTACAGAGGAGTGCCGTTCCAAACAGCCCCAACAACGGCCATGGGCTCTCGATATACGCACTCTCTCTGAGGATGCCAGCAACACTTCCCGAGAGTAAGAGCAAGCCACCGACCGCAACCGGAAACACGCCCAGTATGACGCCCACCTCCGATAAGACGACACCAACGGCAACGAACAGCGGCCACGGGCTCGAGAACCCAGGTTCGGCTGGATGATCAGTCCCATTGCTCATATCCGTCTGCCAACGGGCAGGGTAAGAAAGCCATCGGAACCGACAGTGTATCCGATATGTTTTCAGGTTAGACATCGCGTTCGACAACAAACGAGGCAAACTCACGGAGCTTGCGGGCGGCTTCAGGATCGATGTCGAGGGCATCGACATAGCCTTGGGCCTCTGTAACCAACTCGAGGGCCTGCTCGCGGGCGAACTCGATACTCCCGGCTGACTCGAGAATCGAAAGCGCCTCCTCAATTTCTTCGTCAGTGTTCTCTGTGGCCTGCAAAATATCCAGCAAGCGCTCTGCGATCTCCGGTTCACTCGTCTCGATTGCATAGATAACCAGCAACGTCTTTTTCCCTTCACGAATGTCGTTGCCAAACTCCTTGCCGAACTCCCCTGCCCGGCCCAATGAATGTTCGATATCGAGGATATCGTCACCGACCTGAAACGCAATCGAGACGGTTTCGGCATAGGCTGCAGCCTGCTGTTCGACCGCTTCAGACTGACCGGTGAGAATCGCCGCCAGTCGGGCGACAATCCGACCGAGACAGCCGGTCTTACAGGCACACATCTCGAGATACTGGTCGGGAGTGATACGCACCGCTCCCTCGTTGTGCCAGCAGATATCGACACCCTGGCCGAGATGCGTTCGGTTGAGTTCGGTCGTAAGCATCTCATAGGCGGCCAGGCGTTTCTCCGCTGAAAGCGCCTTTGGACCCGCCGATAAGATTTTCAGTGGTAGAAAGTACATAGCGTTGCCAGCATTGAGAGCGACATCCTGTCCGTAAATGCGGTGGAGCGCCGGCTCACCCCGACGGATCGTCGCCTCGTCTTCGACATCGTCGACGACGATTGTCCCGTTGTGAAGAATCTCCGGGATGCAGGCGTAATGTACGTACTCAGACGGATCTTCGCCGAAAGCTTCGACGAACACCAAAAAGAGCACCGCCCGCCAGCGTTTGCCACCACGGTCAAGCAAATCCCAAAGCGGGGTGGCTAGTGCCTGTTGAATTCCCTCAGGATCATAGGTGTACGTTGGCTCACCAAAGAAGGACTCGAGGTACGCTTCGTCCATCTCCCGGGGAAAGAGATCGGCAATCGCCCCATCAATCGCCGGCCGCCACTCCGCTAGGGTCTCCCGCATACCAGTGTGGTCTCAGCATGGCCTCAAAAAGATTCAGATTCCCACCCCGAAAGATTACCACCCCGCAACCGAACCATGAGCTATGTCCCATTGGATTGGCGAGGTGTTTACCAGCGACGTTGGCTTTCGTCACTTGGAAACGCTGGTCAATATCGGTAACCGGATGGCCGGAAGCGACGGCGAACGCACCGCTGCAGTCGCCACCCGCAACGCACTGACCGAAGCCGGCTGTGAAAACGCCCGACTCGAGGAGTTCGAGATACAGGGATGGAGTCGCGGAAAGAGTGCGATTCGCGCGGCCGAATCGGGCAACGAAATTCAGACGGACTGTATTGCCCTCCCACGAAGCCCCTCGAGGGCGGCCACGGGCCGACTCGTAGATCTCGGCTACGGCCTGCCCACAGACTTTGACCGAGAGGAGATAGCGGGAGCGGTAGTGCTCGTCCGAAGCGACGTTCCAGGTACTGCAAAACGGTACATCCATCGCCGTGAGAAGTACTACCGAGCCGTCGAGGCGGGTGCAGTCGCTTTTATTTACCGTAACCACGTCGAGGGTTGTCTGCCACCGACTGGGAGCGTTGGCACCGACGACGAGCAAATCGGGGCGATTCCAGCCGTCGGCGTCTCCGCAGAGAGTGGAGCCCGTCTCGCCCGCCGATTTGCCGGTGACACGGTTTCAGTCGCGGTACGTGCCACCATCGAGCCGGCAACAAGTCAGAACGTTCACGCTGAATGTGGCCCCGACACCGAGGAACGCGTGCTCGTGACCAGCCACGTCGATTCCCACGACATCGCCGAAGGAGCCGTCGACAACGCGGCTGGGACCGCAATGGTAGTCGAACTGGCTAACGCGCTTGTCGCCCGGGAAGACGACCTCGACCGACGCATCGAATTCGTCGCCTACGGCGGCGAAGAAGTCGGCCTCGTCGGCTCGAGCTATCACGCCGAAAACACCGACGACAAAATCGCTGCGATCCTCAACAACGACGGCGTCGTCGGCTCGCGCACACTTTCGTTGACAACCCACCAGTTCGACACACTCGAGGCAGTCGCCACGGCGGTTGCCGACCGATTTGGCCATCCCATCGAGACGGTTCCAACGCTCTCCCCACACAGCGACCACTGGAACTTCTCGAAATGGGGTATCCCGGCCTATCACGCCAGAAGCACCTCCGATGACGTCGGTCGGGGCTGGGGGCACACCCACGCCGACACCTTCGAGAAACTCGAGAAGCGAACGTTCTGCGAACAGGCAATCTTGCTGACGGCACTCACCGTTGCTCTGGCAGATGGGGACTGTGAGATCGAACACCATCAGCCACAGGCCGTCGCTGACGCCCTCGAGTCGGCTGACTTGGCAACCGGGATGCGCTACACCGGTGACTGGCCCTACGACGAGTAAATCGGCGTCCTTTTAGTCGGAGACGCTGCTACTGTCCGTATGACTCAGGTCGACACTCCCGACAAGCCAGTCGTTGGAGTTGTCGGCGCAGAAACGGCGACCGAGGAGGCGGTCGTCGACCAGATCCGGCCGGTCGTCGCTGAAAATGGCGGCTCGATCGAAGTCAACAGCGTTGAGACGGTGCTCGAGACAACACCGACAGCAATCTGTGCCGTCGGTCACACAGCGCTATCAGCACTCGCCGAAAGCGCACCTGATTGTCCTATTGTTCCGGTCGATGCTGGGGCGGCCGTTCCATCGTGTACCGTTCAAACGGTCGGCCAAACGCTCCGAGCGGCACTCGAAGGAACGAGCACGCTGGCGAGACGTCCCGTGCTCTCAGTTTCGACCGACGGCCAGTATCGAGGGGCGGGACTGTTCGAAATAACGCTCGTGACCGACGAACCGGCCCGAATTTCGGAGTACAGTTTACACCGAGGCGGCAAGAAAATCGCCCAATTTCGGGCCGATGGCGTCACAGTTGCAACCCCCGCCGGCAGCCACGGCTATGCAAGTGATGCCGGCGGCCCGTTGCTGTCAGCGGCTGTTGAGGCCATTGTCGCTGTCCCAATCGCCCCCTTCGTCACCCACGGCCGCCAGTGGATCTTACCCAATGACCGGCTATCGATCACCGTCGAACGCGACGAGACAGCCGTTGCCTGTCAAATCGATGAGGAGTTCGTCGTTTATATACAGAAAGGACAGACAGTCCACATCGAGACCCCAAACTGGCTCTTGCTTGTTCACCCCTCAACTTGACCCCCGCGACGGCCGGCGTCATTGGAAAAACTCTAATGGTCGAAACACCGTGGTAGAGGTATGATCACTCCATCGTTGCTCGGCCCACTTGACGTACTGGCTACCGAGGTCGTTGGCGGCGTCATCATCATCGAGTTCCTCCTGCTTGGACTCGTCATCGTCAACCTCGCCGCTCGCGCCGTCGCCCACCGCGGACTTGTCGAACAGGCCCGCCAAGAAATCGAAGCTGAGTCCGTCAGTCGAAACCGATTCCTCGAGGTGACGAACGTCGCCCTCGTTCTCGGTGCGTTCTACTACCTTACCGTCCAGGTTCACGGTGGCGTCATCTTCACAACGCTCGTGCTCGGACTCATCCTCACGGACTTCTTCGAGTTCGAGTCCCGACTTGTCGAGATTCGTACGGAGTCACCGATCGAACAGCCGAAAGGAGCGATCGTCGCCTCTTTTTTCGTCTTTGCCTACATTGCCTACCAGTCGCTGTTCTTCATCATCGAGCCCCTCTGGAGTGCAATCGTCTAAGGCCTGATTCGAGAGGTCAGGAGGCGTTCAGTATCAGTGCGTTATGAAGCGGCCGACGCCCACACGGACTCAGTTCGAGTTCGATGGCCACCGGCGTGAGACGTCGGCAGACAGTATCCAATCAGACATGTATTTGTAAGCATTCGATTATATATCATGGACCCATCGTGGAAACTATCACAATCGGCGTTTCTCGTGGTACTCTTGGGAAACCTCCTGTCGCTGTTTGTACTCTGGTGGTACGACTGGTAAGCGCATGCACTCTTAGTGGCCCACTGGCTCGAGGCTGGCCTCATCAGGGCGATTTACGTCGCGAAAATCCGCCGGGCAGCGGGGACTGATGACCCCCACACGATTCATTCGTGGTCGGACATCGACGGTGAACACCCTCGCTCGTACATCGGTAAGCCGAATCCGGAGATTGTAGGCGCGTTCCTTGGGCACTATCTTTGGATCTGGCTCTTTTTCGGACTGTTCATCCTGATCATCCCGAATTCCGAAGATATCCCACTCGAGCCTGCGAGTCCGTTCGTCGTCACCCTCGTCGTTGCCGTACCCATCGTCTCCCACCTCTTTTCGTACTGGCAGGAGTATCTCGGCGACCGAGAGTACGAACGCCGTGGTCCCGTCTCGTTATTGGTCGAACCGGGACCACGGTTCTTGTCACTCTTTTTTGCGGTCTTCGTCGGGGCGGCCACAGCCTCGCTCACTGAGAACCCGTTTGGTGTGATCGCTGTGCTGATCTTTTTTAGGACCTGTGCCGACCTACTTGAGCACAGACGCGAGTGCAAACGCGCGCTACAAACCCTCGAAAACTAGCTGTTCTTCCTCAACAATCGTTAGTCAGCGCGAAATCAACGCTGTGAGGACGTGAGTTAAAACAGTCTGCCGTTAGTTGCTCATATAGTACTCTCGAGCGCGTCGACCGGCTGGGATTCCCACCCAGAAGGTAAGTGCTCCGAGTAGGGCGAACACGAGCGCGGCATCTCTGACAACAAATGCGATCGACGTGTAGGTGCCGGGATCTGTTGGGTCGGGACCGATCAGTTGTGTCCCGTAGAAATCCGGCGTGTTGAACCACGCTGCAAACGTCATCCACACTAGGAGGCCGCCACAGAGGATGGCGAACCCTTTCATGAATTCATCAGCCATTATCTGACTCTTTGTCGGCGTCGTCTTTAGCGTTTCCCATCGCTTCGGTTCGAAACCGGGTGGAAAATGCGTAGGTGACCGCTCCGAAGACGATCAGCCCGATCCCGAGGATCGAAAACAGGACGCTTATTTCACTCACCTCTGCCTGCGCGCTATCAGTTGCAAAATCGAGAACGATGAAGCCACCGAGAACCGAACCAATGGCGATAATCGTCGAGAAGACGGTGATCGTCTTATACAGCCGCATCGGGACCACAACATCGCGTTGGTCCGTCGATTCCGACGCACCCGAGTCCGTGCCCGCCTCGTCACCGGGTGCATCACCGCTCATTATTTCGGCGGCCTGAGTCGGTAGTACCGACGGTTGAGGGTGTACATATACCCTTCACGCATCGTCCGCAACACGGCATAAGTAATTGTTGCCGCAACGATTGGAAGCAGGAAGGCGAGGTCGAACGTAATTCGCACGTCCCACGGGAACATATCCTGAATTGGGAGAATGCTCATCGTGAACGCAAAGACGACACCGCCAACACCGAGTGCCGCCCAGAATGGCTCTTCAACCGGTCTGCGGGCACTTCCCTTGTTGAGGAACGGCAAGATGGCGATAACGCCGACGGTGACGACGTTTGCGAGCACCCCGTAAAGCTCATCGGACATTACTTTCTCGCCGCCGGCAATCGCCAGTTCGGGGTTAAGCGGATCCAAGTGAAGCAGCCCGAACGACCAGTAGAGATACCAGTCAGGCAGAATCACAGACGGCGTCTGTGCCGGATTTGCCACATCACCTAAGTGCGGTGGCAGTGTCGCCGACAGAAACAGCGTCATTCCGGTAAAGAAACAGAACAACGCCATGTTTCGGATCGTCTCATGGGGCCACGCCGGGAAGCCAAGCACGTCTCGCTCGATATACGACGACTCCGTACGAAGGTCCTGATCCTCACGCCGGGCCCGCTCAAAGTACTCGTAGGTGACTCTCGAGAGCCCTTCAGTTCGTTCTTTGCGCTCGCTCCAAGTCGGTGTCTCGTCGTCGGGAGCGACGATGCCGGGACTACCGCCGTCGGTCTGTACCTCTTTTTCCGTGTCGGTGTTCTTGCTCATTGTTCGATCAGTGTGGTTCTGCGATACCCTGCATCCAGACGATTCCAATGTGGAGGGCAATCAACGCCGTTACCACAAACGGAAGGACGAATACGTGCAGGATGTACATCCGTTGGAGCGTTGGTTGGCCGAGGCTGAAGCCACCGAAGATGAGTTGGGCAGCCCACTCACCGACGAGTGGCACTGCAAGGGACATCTCGACGCCAATCTGGCCAGCCCAGAACGCAAGCTGGTTCCACGGCAGCAGGTAGCCGGTGTAACCAAACAGCATCGTCAGGCTCAGCAGGACGACGCCGATGAGCCAGTTGACCTCTCGTGGCTCCTTGTATGCGCCCGTGAAGTAGACACGGAGCATGTGCAAGAAGACCGCAGCGACCATCACTTGGGCAGACCAGCGATGGATACTCCGGAGCATAAACCCGAAGTTCAGATCCATCATGATGTAGGTGATCTGGGTGTAAGCTTCAGGCGTCTCACCGGCCGTTGACGGCGCATAATAGAAGCCAAGCAGTGCGCCACTAACTGCAGCGATCAGATACGCAATCACCGAAAACGATCCTAACGCGTATAACGGATACCAGTACCAGAACTTGTTATCCAAGTTGTACTGCTCAGTGTGGCTCTTTGGCATCTGGAGGTTGACTTTGTAGTACATATCCTCGAGTAACTCGAGGTAGTCAACGATCCGAAACCGCTTATCCAGCCAGATCAACGAGATGAGGTAGGTCTTCTCGATGACCGACAGGTCTTTTTCTTTGAGCCAGGCGCGGTGGTCGTACTCGTCTTTGCGTTCGAGACTCATTAGTTCCCCTCCGGTCGCGGAAGCGACACGAACTGTTCTTCTCGGATTTCGAACGGATCGTACACCGAATTGTGACAATTACAGTAGATTTCGTTTTCGGCATCGAAATCGAAGGCTCCGTCGAGCGTTTTGTATCCGGGGACACAACAGAAGTGGGTACACTTGTTGGCGAACGCAATGAATCCTTCCGGACAGGTTTCTTGCAGCCACTCATCACCATCTTCGGCTTCTTCTTGGGCCATCTCTTCGACGTTCGTCGAGCGCATCACGAGAATCGGGACGGTCTGTTCAGGTGGAACGTCCTGTGAGCGCCACGTCCCGGAGGCCGGTTTGCCGACACCGGCATCACCGATTGGATTGTCCCACGTCTCGTAGTCGTCGAAATCGTCAACGTGCATGCGGTCACCGTTCTCGACATCGGCCATCCAGTCATAGGAACCGGTATCATACCGCAAGTACTCGTCTTGGCCGTCGGCATCGGGAGCGATCCCGTCGAACGTCTGGAGGCCACAGTACTGATACCATTCAGTCGAATACTCGACGCCGGCGATTTCGGTTCGAGCCACCTGGAACTCCTGGCCGGCTTCCTCGATAGTCTCTGATTCGGGCCAAATCCCGGTAAGATATCCCTCGTCGTCGATCTCGATGGGGATCTGCGGGAGTCCACGCGGAGCGGGACCGAGTGTTCTGGTTGCGCCACGATACTGCATGATTCCGCCACCACCCGCCGTCGGGTCAGTCGAGAGACTGACACCACTGGCGCCAACGGTGAGCAGCCCTGAGAGGGCCGCACCACCGACAACACCTTTGACGAACCTGCGGCGGTCGGATTCAACCGGATATTTGTCGTCGTTTGCCATTGGTTGTGTTATCGTTTGTAGTATGGGTAGATCGCGCGTTTGACCGTCTCCCACGCGCCAGTTTGATCGGCGAGGCTGGTTCCATCAACGTCGTCCTCACTAATGTAGAGATCTTCCCACTTGCGCCGTCGCTTCTTCACGATCATCACGTCAGGAAGGAACTCCTTGCGGTAGAGTAACAAAATAAACGCGAGATTGATGAAAATTGCAGCCAACAGAAAGCCAAGGACCATGTTTCCGGTCCCTGCGTCAATCGAGGCGATTCCCCAGTTTTCGGCCAGTCCGTACACAAAAAGCGAGACAAAGATGATCTGGACGAACGTCAACAGGACAATCGCAATCGCCGCTGCCGTTGACTCTCGAGGCGGCTCATATCGGTGAATATCGCCATAGCTGCTATCTGATGAGGACATTATTTTTTCCTCCCTGGACTCGAGGTGTGGGCTGATTCGCCGTACTTCAGTAGGTAGAAGGTGAAGACGAACGAGACGAAGATGGCGAGGAAGGTTGCGACACCAACGAAGTGTTTCTGGATCGGAATGCCGAGTTCGTCGATATCGACTTCGGCTGCCCCGCCAGCGTCGTCATCACCGCCGACGATGATTTCGCCGATCATCCCAACGCCGATGTGGGGGTCACAGACGTACTCGTACTCGCCTTCGACCTCGAACGTTGACTCAAACTCGAAGCCGTCGTCTTCGAGCGGCTCGTGCCCTTCCCAATCGGCGTCATCGGGCTGTTCAGTGGGGTTGACGTTGTGGTTGTCAGACTCCCAAATAAACTCGACAGTCGTTCCGGGGTCAATCTGGAGGGTTTCCGGTTCGTAGACGTTGTCACCACCGGGACCAACGATTACGGTTTCGGTGACACCACCGCCGTTTGCGTCACCGTTTTCGCCGTTCTCATCATCACCGTTTTCGCCGTTTTCGTCGTCACCTCCGTTCTCGTCATCGGAGGCGTCGTCGTCCTCCTGGGCTGCGACGGGCATCCCAGCAGTCACGGCTGCGCCGGCCCCCGCGGCGCCACTTGCCGCTATTAATAACTCCCGTCTTCTCATACACGCTGAAATCAGGAACGGATTTGCTTAAACCCACCGATGCCGGAGGCTCGGTCACCGGTTTTGATTAATTTGGTTTTCTTCTTCGATCGCCGGACGCTCCGGACCGTCAGTCTCGAACGCCTCGTCTTCAATCGGCAGAAACGACGGACGCGTCTCGTCTGCCGTTCCGATCGAGCGGAGTCGATCACGGTACTCAGTAACCTGAAATTTCGCCGAAAGACGGGCATTTGCAACCATAAAAAAGAGCAGGAAGCCAATGAACACAAACAAGAATCCAACAGCCCCCATCACGATATTTTCTCCAAGACCCATAATCGGCCACAGCGCTAACGCTCCAAGCCCGACGAGAATCTGTGTCGCCGCAATCAGCTGCAACATCCAGTTGCCCAGCTCACTCCCCGATTCGGGGACCGAATCTGCCGCCGGCAGTTGCCAATTCTCCGGTGGCTCTGTGACGTCATACTCCTCCATCGAACAGAGGGCAACGGTCGGTTTAACATCCCGAACGACGGTACCACGGCCCTCAACGCTCCCATCCGGATAGACGATTGCATAGTCCGAATCCGAATAGGCGACTAAACACCGCTCGCCGCCGAGGGTTGCATACTCGAGGACAGCAAACACCTCGCGTTCAGCAACGCGAGATTTGAGCTCCGCTGCAACGCGCTCGAGGAGTTCGTCACCGGTAATCCACGAGTCCTCATCAAACGCGACATCCCACTCCTCGGGCGTCATTTCGGCCATATCCGACGGGCCGAAGTTCTCGAAATCGTATTTTTGTTCGACGCGCTGGCGCAACGCCTCGAGTTCTGCGTCGTCGGGCGTTGGCGCGTCGTCGGCATCACGCCTCTCAGTTACGGAGTCGTCGCTCTCTGGGTGTGTCTCATCCTCAGTGACTGACTCCTTGGAGGCGTCACTCATTGGGAGACCTTTGGTCGCCACCCTTCTTAGCGTGACGGTTCCGGAATACCCGCTTTCCGCTTTCGCGTTGTTTATTCCCTGCCCGTACTCAGTTCGGAGTGTGCTCTCGGAACTGGCTATTGCGACGATTGCATTGGTCCTCGTGACGGCCAGTTTTCCGTTCTACCTCTATGGCGCATGGATCATGATCGATGCAGAGATTGTGACGTGGGATGTGCTCATTTATCATCTCAAATTTATCGTGACCGGACTAACCCTGAATACGCTCCCAGTGGTCATCTGGATGGTTCCGCGCGTAGCCGACCAGATTGGGGGACTCGTCGCCGTTCACGCCTTTTTTGGTCTGCAGGCGTACGCGATGTTACTTGTTGGACTAACCGGAATCGTTCGCATCTTACAGGTGAAATACGAACACAACCTGTACGCAGACCCTGATCAAGAAGTCGCGCTCGATGAGTTACACGAGAATATGGGGGCGTGGCGGCGACGGCTTCGCGTCGGCGTCTTTGGCTACGTCTTCTTTTGGGGAATTGCCTACCTGCTTGGGGTCATCCGCTACCTCACACGGTATCCGATCATCACCGGCAATTAGGACTGAAACGGCTCTCCATCCCGGTGTGCATCGGGGTTTTCCTGTTCTTCAGCAGCGACCTCCCGCTCGAGTGATTCTGCCTCCGCAGTAGAATCTGCTTGCTCCCGCCGGGCTTCCTGTTGTGCGTCCGGTCGCACCTCATCTTCATCGTCTTCGTCTGTAGCTTCTTTAGCGAGTTCGACCTCACGCTCGTGTGGGCTATTTTTGTCAGGCATTGCTCTTCCCGGATGCTACTGGTGTGAGTCAAAAAGGGCTACAGCCTGCAAGAGACGGCTGTCGAGGCAGTACCGTCGGTCACCACGGCTCGCCGGAGGCCAGATCAAGCTCGCTGTCGGCTTTGTCGGAGGGACAGATGTCTGCAAGCGTACACGACGAACAGTCAGGATTTCTGGCCGAACAGACGGCCCGCCCGTGATCGATACAGAGATGCGTAAACTGTTGCCACGCAGCCTCAGGAACGATTTCCATCAGCTCCTGCTCGATAGCGGCCGGATTCGTCTCCTCGGTCAACCCGAGTCGACGTGAGAGACGTTGGACGTGGGTATCGACAACAATCCCCTCAACGATATCATGGCCATGCTGGAGAACGACGTTTGCCGTTTTCCGCCCGACACCCGGTAACTCAGTTAACTCGCTCATCGTATCCGGGACCTCACCGTTGTGTTCCTCGACAATCAGCCGGCAGCTTTCGCGGATATACTCCGCTTTGCTATTGTAGTAGGTAATCGAGCTCAACTCCTCGGCAAGAACCGATTGCTCGGCGTTTGCATACGCCTCAGGGCCGTCGTACTTCTCAAAAATCGGCTTCGTCTCTTTGATTACTCGCTCGTCGGTACACTGCGCTGAGAGAATTACCGCAATCAACAACTCGAGGCGATTTGAATACCGAAGCGAGATAGTCGAATCGGGATAGGCCTCCTCGAGTCGACCAACGATATCTGTCGCCTGGGCGTCTCTCGTCGCATGTGGCGTTCCCATATCCTCCCGTTAGTGGGCTCCTGTTTTATCCGTTCGATTCTGCGCTGTGGAGGGGTAGCACTATTATTGCACAGATATAATAGTTAGAACAATATATGAGGTTGTGTTGATACAAGTTACGTAGTAGCGTCCCAAACCTCACCAACCACCACCCATCGCCAGCGAAGTCACGTGACAACAACCCCACCCACAATAAACGATGTATGACCGTAAGTAACAATACCGACACCGTCGCCACAGAGGTACTGAACGGTAGCCAGTCACAGTCAAAACCGCTCCTCGAGACGCTTCTCTCACAGCTAAAAGAGGATGAGTACGGTGCACAAACCATTGCACTCCGCCGGGCACTCAATATTCGCCAACTTGTACAAAGTGAACAACCTGACATCGAAGAGTTCGTCGAAGAAGTGCAACCGGCTATCGAAGAGGCAGTCGAAGCATCCCAGCCGACCCTCGACGACGCCACAACCACGGTCCAATCAGACTCCGAACAACTCATTGAACAGATCGAACCCGACATACGAAAACTGGTCGAAGATACACAGCCAGAATCAATCGAAAACGACCCTCGAGTGGATGCCCGTATCGAGCGGCTCGAATCGAAGCTCACGAAGTTCGAAGCCTACATCGATTCCTTGGAGACGTTCCTTGCCGAAAACGGCACCGGCAAGCAGCTTCTCACAGAGATCCAAAACGACATGCAGACAGCCCGCAAAGAACGGGCAGCCCTGCAAGGAGAGACAGCGGCACTCAGCTCCAATCTTGAGACGACTACCGAGCAGTACCAGCAGCTGGAAACAAAACTCAACTGCTTGGAATCTACTCTCGAGGCCGCCAAAGGAGAGATTGAAACCGCCCAGGAGGAACGAACCGAACTCGAAACAGCAACCACAACGCTCGAGTCGGACCTGACGATGATCGAGGAAGCAATGGAACAGGCCCGAACCGAACTTGGCACCCAAATCACAGCGGCCCACTCGCGTTTTAACACCGTTGAAAGTGCAACCGAAGGCGTCAACGAGAAACTCAAACAGTCCGAGAGCGACCTCGAAGAGACAGTCGACGACCTCGAGTCGTCGGTCACCGAGCAGTTCACCGACCTACAAAAACGGCGAGAAACGGAGTTGGCGGAGCTAGCCAACCGAGTTGCGTCGCTCGAATCGACCGTTGAGAGACGGTTTGATGATGTTGTTGCCGATATTTCCGACCTCGAAACAGAAGCCGAAGAGAGCCGGAAGTGGCGCAACTCACTGCAGAAGACGCTTGCACGGTGAACGCACCCTCTCGCCTGCGGGCCGCAGTCGTTAAGTGGGCCACCAACAGCCGTTAGTATATGAAAGCGACGGCCATAGCCCACCCCATTCAAGGGCTCGTTAAATATCACGGGATGCGCGACCCGATCAAACGCCTCCCCTACCACGACAGCATCAGCGTCTGTACGGCACCCAGCAACACCCGCACCACCGTCGAATTCTCGATGGACTACGACGATGACGTCTACGTCGTCGATGGCGAAGAACTCGAGGGACGGGCGTTCGAACGGCTCGAGGCCGTCGTCGAGAAAGCGCGTGGGATGTCGGACGCGGCCCACACCGTCTATCCGGTTCGCATCGAAAGCGAAAACAGCTTCCCCTCGAACGTCGGTCTTGGCTCTTCTTCCTCCGGTTTTGCGGCCGCCGCACGAGCGCTTGCTGAAGCCGCAGAGCTCGATGCCTCACTCACCGAAATTTCGACGATCGCCCGCGTTGGATCGGCCTCGGCCGCCCGGTCGGTGACTGGTGCATTCTCCCAACTGTATACGGGGATGAACGACGAAGACTGTCGCTCTCGGCGCATTCCGTCTGACCTCCATGAAGAACTGCGGATTATCGCCGCACTCGTCCCGTATCACAAAGAGACCGAAGACGCCCACAACGAGGCCGCAGACAGTCACATGTTCCAGGCGCGAAATGCCCACATCCACGGCCAGATCGCCAAAATGCGTGACTACCTGCGAAACAACGAGTTCGAAAACGCCTTTGAGATGGCCGAACACGACTCCCTCTCACTTGCCGCAACGACGATGACCGGTCCTTCCGGCTGGGTCTACTGGCAACCTGCCACTCTCGCTGTATTCAACCGCGTCCGCGAACTCCGAGAGGAAGAAGACATCCCCGTCTACTTTTCGACGGACACCGGCGCAAGCGTCTACGTCAACACCACCGAGGAGTACGCCGAAGAGGTAGAATCCGAAATTTCAGAGTGTGGCGTCTCAACAACGACCTGGAGCGTCGGCGGCCCTGCCCGCTTACTTGAGGACGAAGACGACCACCTGTTTTAGACAGCGGAATCCACACGGCACAGATTCCCCCTTCCACGAACCTATATGCTCGCTTTCCCTAGAAGGGGTATGCACATCGTCGTCTGTGGCGCGGGCTACGCCGGGCTGACACTCGCCCGCGGCCTCGAGCGAGAACTGCCAGCTGACGTCGACCTAACGATCGTCGATGCGTCACCGGACCACCTCGTCCAACACGAACTCCATCGTGTGATTCGTCGCCCCTCCCTCGCCGATGACATTTCTATCCCGCTTTCGAGTGCGTTATCCCGGACGGATATCCGGGTCGGGAAGATTGCTGGGGTCGATACAGATAATCAAACCGTTCGCTTCGAGGACGGACGCGAGTTGGACTACGATATTGGCACCCTCTGTCTCGGTGCCAAAACGGCGTTCCATGGCATCCTTGGTGTCGAAGAACACGCCACCCCACTGAAACGACTCGACCACGCCGAATCAATCCGCGCCGGAGTCCGTGGGGCGTTCGAACGGGACACCCAGCCACGGGTAGTCGTCGGCGGTGCCGGCCTCTCTGGGATTCAGGTCGCCGGCGAAATCGCCGCGCTCGCGGCCGAAGAAGACCAAGAGGCAACCGTGACACTCCTCGAGCAGTTCGAGACCGTCGCCCCCTCGTTCCCAGCCCCGTTCCAGGCAGCCGTTCACGACGCACTCGAGGCGGAAGGTGTCGAGATTCGGACGGACGCTGCAGTCATCAAAGCCGACGCCGAGAGCGTCCATCTCGAGGATGGCACCACACTCGTCTATGACGAGTTCGTCTGGACCGGCGGGATCACCGGCCCGGGCGCACTCCACGGCCGCCGCCCCGACGTGGCAAGTGATCTTCGAATCGACGACCGAACGTTCGTCGTCGGCGATGCAGCCCGCGTCGTTGACGACGACGGCCAACCCGTCCCCCCAAGCGCCCAGACCGCGGTGCGAGAAGCCCGAACAACGGTTGAGAACATCTCGCGGCTTGTCGCGTACGAACGCGACCCAAAGGCCGTGTTCGAACCCCGACTCGAGCGCTATCAGTTCGAGTCAGCCGGATGGCTGGTCAGTGTCGGGAACAACGCCGTCGCCCAGGTCGGCCCCTCCGTCGTCACCGGCAAAGCGGCACTCGCGATCAAAACGACCGTCGGCGCGGGCTATCTCTCGTCAGTGGGAGCAGTCAAAAACGCCGTCGACCTGGTTGCCGAAGAATTGGGGCTCGCTATCGAATAGTCTGAACGTTAGCGAACGCGGTCAGTTCGGTTCTACAACCCAGGTCGGTTGCTCGACGCTTTCATTGACTTGGTATGTCCCAGTATACCGTTTCGAGTGGACATCATTTGATTGCCACACTGAACGATAATACTCGAGGTAGGTTTCGGCTTCGACACCGGTGTAGGAGATGTCGACATCAACTAACACGCCGGTTTCGGCATCAAGAGAGAGGGCCCCATCAGCATCAACCACCCGGTAGGTACCCCACCGAGGGATGTCCGTCTCGTACCACCCCTCTCGTGGCTCATACACGGTCACCGGCCGTCCGTCCACCGTCTCTTCACCAACGTGGTCGTATGCGAGCGGAGCGATTTCCGGTTGGAGGAGGAGGTCTGCTGCTTCGGGAACGGTTATGGTTTCGTTCTTTGCTACTGTCCCGAGGTGATCCCCGTCGGTTGCAGTGGTGTTCAGAACAACCCCTTCGTCGCCTGCATAATACGTCAGTCGTTCGTTAAAAGTCGCTTCATCATCAACCGCAATTCGAGTCGTCGTCCGCTCCGTTTTGTTGTCATAATACAGTGATCTACTCTCGTTTGCCTCATCCGCAGCGAAGGGATCCCGGTGGGAAAGGTACCGTCCCTCTTCGACTGTTTCGACACGTTGGGAGGTTTCAGTGACTTCGCCTCCCTCTTTTCGGAACGTCGTGGCGTTCAGTGTATATAACTAGTCTGATGGCGTTTCGTACGCTTCGGGAAACTGGGGTTCATCCATCGGCGGTGTCCAAAACAGAAGCACCAACAGCAGAGAAATCAAGAGGAAAAGCGCAACTCCAGACCCAATAGAGACCGATTTCATCGACGACATACATTCGCACTACTATACCGCATAATAATACTTGGTGCCGTTCGAATAGAACTCGTCCTTCGAACCCGTAGATCGCTGCCCCGAGAGTCAAACACGACTCGAGGGCGTCACGGTTGTTTTTCAAGGAGAATGGACCGACGGCGATAGACGCTATCGGTCTGGTGAAACATCCGTCTCGCTTGCTCTCAACCCCTTCGCTACGGGCTCAGGCGCTGGCGATCTCGCGGGAACAACGTGGGACAACGGTCCCACGAGCCCCCGCTCGACAGGTGCGTCGTCGCCTACGGCGACAAACGCTGTCTGTCTCGCGGGAACAACACAGCCTCCCGAATATTATCAAGATCAAGCATCGTCATCACGAGTCGCTCGCCACCGAGACCCCAGCCGGCGTGGGGTGGCATACCGTATTTGAACATCTTGGTGTAGTACTCGAACTGCTCGGGATCGAGTCCTTGCTGTTCGAATCCTGCAACCAACTCCTCATAGCGGTGTTCACGCTGCCCGCCAGAGACCAGTTCCATGTCGGGATGCATCATGTCGAAGCCGGTCGAAAGCTGTTCGTCGTCTTCGTGGTCCATGATGTAAAACGGCTTAATCTCGCTTGGCCAGTCGGTGATGAAGTAGTGGCCGCCGACATCAGCGCCAAGCGCGCGCTCGGCTTCCGTCGAAAGGTCATCGCCCCAGACCAACTGCTCGTCGAGCTCGCCCGTCGCGTTGATTCGCTCGATGGCTTCCTCATAGGAGAGCCGTGGGAACGCCTCCTCGGGCACCTCGAACTCTTCAGCCAGCCCAAGGGTCTCGAGTTCGGCCTGGCAGTTTTCGGCGACTGCTTCGTAGGCCGCTCGGACGACGCTTTCACAGACATCCATCACGTCCTGGTGGTTCGAGAAGGCCGCCTCGTAGTCGATGGAGGTTGCCTCGTTCAAATGCCGCGGGGTGTTGTGTTCTTCTGCGCGGAAGATGGGACCGATTTCGAACACCTGCTCTAAGTTCGAACCGGCCATGAGCTGTTTGAACAGCTGTGGCGACTGGTTCATAAACGCCTCACGACCGAAGTAGGTGATCGGGAACAGTTCGGTGCCGCCTTCCGTGCCGGTAGCGACGATTTTCGGCGTGGTTATCTCCGTACAGCCAACGGTTCGAAACTGCTCGCGGACGGCACCCAGCACTTCCGAACGGATTTCGAAGACGGCCTGCACCTCATCCTTTCGAAGGTCGAGTGTGCGGTTGTCGAGACGAGTCGAGATTTCGGCGTCGACCTTCCCCGAGGGGTCAAGCGGAAGCTCCGGGTCGGCAGGAGCAATGACTTCGAGCGTTTCGGGCGTGATTTCGACACCCGTTGGCGCGCGTGGCTCCTCCTCGACCGCTCCGGAGGCGCTGATAACGCTCTCTCGAGCGACGCCAAGGCCGGTTTCGACGAGGTCGTCGTCCATCTCGTCTTTCTCGAATTTGATCTGAATCTTCCCCGTTGCATCTCGAAGAATCAGAAAGGCAATCCCACCGAGGTCACGAACTTCGTGGACCCAGCCAGCGACGGTGACGTTGTCGCCCGGCTCAGCATCCGCAGTGTAGGTTCGATCCTGCATACCCATCGATTACAGAACCCGGGACTTAAGCACAGTCGTTCGCGCTCGGGACGCGACAACCGTAGCCATGATGTCTGATGCGTCAAAATACGGGTTCATGACCGAACCGATCACAGATCAAAATTCCCTTACAGCCGCTGTACAAGCACTCGGCTGACCTCGAGACCAATGACAGCACATAGTCTCACCCACGAGTATAGGCATACGAAGCGTCAATCCCCGACGGACGGGCAGCCACCCGTAGTCAGTCGCCGCCGTTGTCTCGGTGCGTTCGGTGTTGCCACCTCGATCAGTATGGCCGGCTGTCTCGGAGTCTTCAACGATGAGGACCTCGGCGAGTCAGTCGCCGGCGGTCAAGTAATTGGGAACGTCGAAACGTTTGATTTCGAGGCCTATGCTGGTACGGAAATTATCATCGAGATTAACATCCTCGACGAGCGGGCTAACGACGGCGAAATAACGCTCACCGACCCCGAGGGAGCAATCGCTGAGCAGCAGGAAATCCTCCTGACGGAGTCCACACGGATCTCTCACCTTGCCGAACACGACGGTATCTACTCCCTCGAGGTCGTTCCGGCTAACGCCCGGCTTTCGGTTTCGGTGTTCGTCGTCGACGCCGACGAGTAAGGGCGAACCGTTCAAGCGACCGGCGACCATAGCAGGACTATGGTCGGCACCGACCCAAAGATACACCAGCTTGCAACCGCCATCAGAGAGGCCGAGAACGGTGTTGCACTCACCGGTGCCGGTATTTCTGCCCCCTCAGGCATCCCGACCTTCCGTGGCGAGGACGGCGTTTGGAGCCATTTCGAGCAGGGCAATTTTCATTACGACCGACTGCAGGTCGACCCAGCCGGCTTCTGGCAGGACCGACTCGAGTTACACCAACGGCTGTTCGGAGACAACTACGAACCGAACATCGCCCATGAGGCGCTTGCCACACTCGGTGCCAGCGGACAGCTCGAAGCGATCATCACCCAGAACACCGATGGGTTACACGAGCGGGCAGCCCAGTCAGTCGATGGCGACAGTACCGAACTGCTCGAGTTGCACGGAAACGCCCACCGCGTCGTCTGCCAGCGCTGTGGACACCGGCGGGAGGCCGACCCCGTCTTCGAGCGTGTCCGTGATGGCGAGTGTCCGCCGCGATGTGATGTGGGGTGTTCCGGGATCTACAAACCCGATGTCGTCCTCTTTGATGAGCAGTTGTCCGAACCGACGCTCGAGCGGGCACGGGAGCATGCACGTGAGGCCGACGTGTTTCTGGCAATCGGCTCGTCCTTGGTTGTCGAGCCGGCAGCCTCACTGCCCCAGCTGGCGGCGACAACCGGTGGACAGCTTGCTATCGTCACCTTAGCAGAGACCCCGAGCGATCGAATTGCAGAATTCGTGTTTCGGATGGATGTCACACGGGTGTTGCCCCAATTAGCTGCGGCGATCACGTGACGCCTGATCGGACGAACTACTCTGAGAAGTAATGGGCGACGAGACGGGCTTGCCCCCGCCGGAGTCGCTCGCTGACGGCCTGGTCGGAGATTCCAATCGTTTGTGCAACATCTTCGAGCGTGGCTTCACGTGGAATATTGAAGTAGCCGGTTTCGTAGGCCACCTCGAGGGCGGTTGCTTGGGCTGGGGTGAGCGTCGCCGTTTCGGTTGTCTCGGTGACGGTGTCACCGAGCCGACGGAGGGTAAATCCGACGCCAGCTTCTGTGAGTCGCTCGTGATAGGTGGCAAACGCGTCTCGGTCAGGAAAGCGCATACAGCGTTCCCAGCAGCGCCCATCGCTCTGACAGCGCAACAGCTCGCCACCGAGTGGCACCCACGTTTCGTAGCCGGCAACGACATCGGAGCTTCGCTTTAGCCGATACCGGAGACCGTTCTCCGTTCGCTCGAGCTGTTCGAACGACCGCACCGTCTCGTCCGCCGCAAATGCCGCCTCGACGGTCTCACGGTCGGTGCTTGCAACCGACAGAAACCCAATCGGGCGTTCGGGATCCATCGCATACTGTCGCTCGAGATCGAATCGAACGGCTGGAAGCGCCTCGAGCGTCGGCCCGAGCAACATCGCAGGAGAGTTGAGTTCGAATTCCGCAAGCAGGCCCATACGGTAGTTCGATGAGCAACAGTCAAAATAGTTGAGGCCGACCGGACAGTGGTTAGGCGTCGTTTGCCGCCTTAACAGTCTCTCGAACGGCGTCGACACCCTGATCGTGAGCAAGGTTCCCAACGACGATGACGTCGGCATGGGTTGCCATCGCGTGCGCAGAGTCGTAGTCAGAGATGCCACCGCCGTAGAACAGCGTCGAGTCAGTGAGGGCGTCACCGGCAGCTTTGACGATTGGCTCCTCGCCGTACGTACCGGAGTACTCGACGTACACAATTTCCTGTCCAAACATCCGTTCGGCAATTTTGGCGTAGGCTGCAACGTCGTCGGTTCCGAGGTCACAGTTTGCTTCCGTCAGCGTTGCGACATCGGCTTCCGGATTCATGACGATGTACGCCTCAGTCGTCGTCCGCTCCCAGTCGAGGCTCCCTTCGATTCGAACCCACTCCTTGTGGGCCTCAGTGATCCAAAACGGCGAGCCAGCGTTGAACACCGTCGGAATCAGGTAGCCCGCAAGCGCGTCATCTTGAACGACAACACTCGGGTTCGAGGGCTCTTGATACAGCGGCACGTCGTGATCGGCACAGGCAGCAATCACTGCGGACATGTTTGCTTCGGTCATCCCCATCGTGCCGCCGATTTCGATTGCGTCCGTGCCAGTCGCACACAGATCGCCGTAGGTGACACCATCGGGCAACTCCTTGTCCGGGTCGAGTTTGAGAATGTGGTTCCAGTCGGCCCAGGGGGCAGTCATACCGCTCCGTTTCCCGCTGGCAGGCAAAAACCCTGCGAATCGTCCGTTTGCCGCCTCGAGCCAGTCATTTCTCAGATTCCCTTCCCCATCAAATGGCTTCGCAACACGTCTGCCTCTTTGTTTCCGGCTGTCGTCCCAACAATGACGACCGTCGCGTCGTTTTCAAACTGGCCCTGCTCGGCTAGCTCCCACGCCCCGCTTGCAGCCGCCGCACTCGAGGGTGTCAGCTCGATTCCTTCACCTTTTGCGAGCGCAATTGCCGCCTCGAGGATAGCCTCGTCTTCGGTGGCGACTACGCCACCACCGGTTTCTCTGAGCGCCGTGAGTGCATGGGAACCCCCAGCAGGGTCGGGAATTTCGATCCCGCCACAGATCGTGTCTGGATACTCGATGGGGGTGTGCGTCTTAGCACCGGCCTCAAAGGCCTCGACGATCGGAGCACAGCCGGTAGCTTGGGCAGCATACAACGGCGGCAACTGGTCACAGAGCCCCAGTTTCTCTAACTCCCACAATCCCTTGTAGAGTCCGGAAACTCCAAGGCCAGAGCCGGTCGCCGTGACAATCCCATCTGGACACTCCCACTCGAGGTCCTCGAGCAGTTCGTAGGCGACCGTTTTGATGCCCTCCAGATGATAGGGCGTTGTCACGGGCTGAATCGAGGCCCACGCCTCGTGTTCCTCGAGTGCCTCCTTGGCTGCTCCAGCAGCCGCGGCATACCGACCGCCGACGACGGTCATCTCGCCGCCGTGGACGTTCACCATCGCCTTGTTCGTAAACCCAGACCGGGAGGGAAGATAGACGTGGGCCTCAATGTCGCGTGGGGCGCGGCCGGCGTAGGCGGCGACGGATTGACCGCCATCACCCGGTGAGGCAAGGGCGATATCGGTTTCGCCGGCTTGAACGGCTGCGGTTACAGCCACTGACGCGCCGCGGTCGGCGATTGAACCCGTCGGATTTGCCCCCTCGTTTTTAATCAGAACGCGCCCGACACCGAGTTCGTCAGCCAACTTTTGGCATTCGATCAACGGCGTCGCGCCTTCGTCGATCGTGACAGCTTCTGCAGCCGGAAACGGCAGCAGGTGCTCATACCGCCAGAGGGAGTCAGGCGAGTCGATTGAGAGCGTCTCACGGTCGACCGTGGCCGAAAGCGAGTCGTACGCATACCGTGCCTCGAGAACGCCGCCACACTCTGAGCACCGATCGGCTCCGGTCGCCTCGATTGCGGCCCCACACTCGACACAGACGAGGCCAGTGAATCCGTCGGTCGTCTTCATACCACAGCCTTTGGCCGGTCGACCAAATCGCTGTCCATCGTGGTCGGTGGTCGAAACGGACGTCAGCGCACACGGTGTTCCGACCAGACAGTGCGAATTTATAACTGAACCCATAAGTGAGGGTATGACACCAGGTTCGACGCCGTCGGTGATCGTCGTCGGTGGTGGCCTTGCCGGTCTCGTTGCCGCACGCCACCTCGCCAGCGCCGGCGGAGACGTCACGCTGTACGAACAAAATGCAACCGTGGGCGGCCGCGTGCGCACCCTCGAGCGCGATGGCTTTCGCTTCGACTGTGGCTTTCAGGTGTTGTTCGAAGCCTACCCCGCTGTCAGGCGAGAACTCGATCTCGAGGGGCTTGCCCTACAGCGGTTTTCACCGGGGGCGTCGCTGGTTGGCCCCGGCCATCGCTCGGTTCTGTCGGACCCGCTTCGAGACCCAAAGGCGCTGTCGGCGACATTGTTTAATACCGATGTCACCGTCGGTGACAAACTCCGCGTCCTCCGGCTTCGACGGCGGCTTGCTCAAACTGACCCCGAGAAAATCTTTATTCAGCCGGATGACTCAATCGACGCGTTTCTGCGAAGCGAGGGGTTTTCTGACAGGTTTATCAAACGCTTTGCCGCCCCATTTTATGGTGGCATCACCCTCGACCGTAGCCTCTCGACGTCGAGTCGCGTATTCAAATACACGTTCCAAACGCTCTCAAAAGGCCCGATCGCGATCCCGGCTTCGGGGATGGGCGCAATTGCCGAACAGCTTGCGTTCCGGGCGAGCGCCGAAGGAGTCAACATAGAGACAGGCCGTCGCGTCACCGGTCTTGAGACGACTGACGGCGGCGTCACCATCGAACTCGAGACGGAGACCCAGACCGCCGACGCAGTCGTCGTCGCCACCGATCCACCGACGGCCGCCGATCTAACCGGACTCGAGACGATCCCGACCGACGCTCGCTCGTGTGTGACCCAATACTACGAGTTGGGTGCGCCGTTGGACGGTGGAAAGCGGCTACTGTTGAACATGACGGAGACCGGACCGAACCACGTCGCTCCCCATAGCTCAGTCGCCCCGTCGTACGCCCCCGACGGTCGAACACTCATCAGTGGAACCTTCCTCGGCGACCGGGAGGAAGACGACGAGGAACTTGCCACAAAAACACGCGACAGCCTCGTGTCGTGGTATCCAGAACGCTCCTTCGAGGGATTCAATCTGTTACACACCGAACGCGTCCCGTTCGCTCAGTTCCAGCAACCGCCAGGGATTCACGAGCGCCTGCCGGGGCCACGTGATCCGTCTGGACCGGTGTATCTTGCTGGGGACTTCACGCAATGGTCGGCGATTCAGGGCGCACTCGAGAGCGGTCGGCAGGCGGCGAAAGCGGTCATCGATGATTGTAACGGCGCTGGAAGCGCCTGACACCCTTACCACCGAGAGCCGGAGCAGGTAGAAATCGATTCGGTAGATATAGTGTAAAAATGATAACGTTGATTAGTACTGTGACACGAGATACATTGCGGAGGATGTCTATCTCTCCCCCCTTGATAGACTCCCCACAACCCTTCAATCCTCCGCATTTTAGCAGCACGCCGCCCAGTCCCTGGGGATACAGCACATGCACTCTGCTACCGGATTTATTTTCCGTTTACTGGACCGGCTCAAAGGAATGCGGTTTTGGTTCCGGTTCGGTCTCGCTGAACTGCTCGAGCAGCGCTTTGAGTTCGTCAAACACCGAGGCAAGCACCACCTCATCACTACGGAGGTCATACTCGATAACGTCGTAATCGGCAAGCCGCGGGAGATGGTTGTGAACGAGAGAAACGTACGCCCGTTGGCAGGCGTCTTCGTCCTCGCTATCGGTCGCAATCTGGGTCGCAAGCTCCTTGACCGAGGCGGTCTCTACCGTTTGGAGTGTGTAGAGGATATGTCGGCGAGCTGCCGAACCCAGCAGGGTGTAGGCCCGATCCATTTCGGAGTGACGGTGACGTTCCATAGTGGGCATATTGATGGCGAGACAATATACGCCGACCGTCAAAACAGATTGGGTTCAACAGGCTGACAGTCTTCGATATGAGAATACCGTCTGACAATCGACGAGATGTTTCGCAGACTCCCATCCTGCGCTGACCCGAGAACGTTCACTATGGACAGCAACTCGAGAACACTCACCCGCCGCACCAACTCGAAGCTATCCGACGCCAACTCGAAACCGTTCGACAGTAGTTCACCAACGCCTCTTACCACGCCGACTCGAGAATTGTCAGGAATTCTGGCGTTGAAATCGTGAGGTCGGCTGGTGGGTGAGGCGTGCCACTCCACTCCTCGCGTTTGCCGTGTTCAGCGGCGACCGAGAGCGAGGGCGTCGGCGGATCGTTCGAGAGCAGGAAGTCTTCAGCGGCCGTCTGGGCAACAGCCTCGAGCATCGATTGGGAGACGCCGGCAACCTCTCGAAGCTGTGTGGGGAGACCGAGTTCGTCGCGTAGCGTCGACACTGCCCGCACAACCCCGTCAGCGGGATCAGTTTCGTCGGTATCGACACCCAACGCATCTGCGAGCAGTTCTCGACGGCCGTTGACATCCTCAAAGAGCCACTCGAGAGCGGTGGGAGCGACGACACCGTGGCCGACGCCGAGTTGGACACCCGCATGAACGCGCAACGAGTGACCCAGCGCGTGCATGACCGAAAACGTCGTTCCGGTCGGTCGCGTCGCCCCATACTGGACGAGGGAGACGCCTTCAAGCATCGTCTCCAGATCCCACGCGTCGGGGTCCTCACCGAGCGTCGATAACCCCTCAGTGAGCAAGCTGAGCCCACGACTCGCCGTCGCGTCAGTTACCGGCGTTCGATGGCTCGAGTAGAGCGTCTCGACACCCTTGTTGAAGCCGTTCATCGCCGAACCGGTCAGGATTTCCCGCGGCGTCGTCCGGAACAGTTCCGGATCGTACAGCGCGAGAGCAGGCATGAGCTGTGGCGCACCGACGCCGCCGCCGACAAGCACCTTACCTGCGTCCCTCTGCTGGGCGCTGACGCCGCCAAGCATCGAGAGGCTCCCGCCGGCAAGCGTCGTTGGAACGGCGGCAGTTGCCAATGGCTCTGTCGGAACTGGCAGCGTCGCCGTCCGTTCGAAGGTCGCCCGAAGTTCCACCGGCGTCTGCTCGGCCGCGGCGACCGCAGCCGTAATTCGAGCCAAATCGAGACTGCTTGCCCCACCGAGCCCAACAAGAACGTCGGCCTCGAGTTCCGTTGCCTGTTTCGCAGCCGAAAAGACGGTCTCGAGGCGTTTTTCCGGCGTCGTCTCAGCCGTAACGCCGACGAGTCGGTCACCAAGCCCCTCCTGAACCGGGTCCAACACGGCTGGCCGGTTGCCAACCGTCTCACCGGTAATGACGAGGGCCCGATTGTAGCCCTGTGTCGCCAGTTCCGCCCCGAGTTGGTCGACTGAGCCATGTCGAATCACTGGAGGCTGATACGCAAATCGAGAAGACTGTTGTGCTGCCATACAGAATCCAATACCGAGTGATATATAGGTGTGGTGAAGCCAGATTGGCAGTCGCCGACTAGCGAAATACCGTCCGACTGACACCGCCATCCGGCGCTCGAGTCAGTCCATAGAGGCCCTCTGGCGTTTCGACGACGACGCCTTCCCCACCGGGAGAGTCGAGGGTGTTTCGAATCACGTTCTGACAGTAGACTACGCCTTTTTGGGTAGGGAGGTCGTGGCGTGTATGACCGACAACCTGTGGTGGGGCGTCAGCAGGCAAATGATCGAAGTGAAGCCAGACGAGCCCGGAACCGGGACCTTTGATTCCGTCAGTGCCGGTTCCGAGCACGCGTGGATATTCGCCGATGATACGCCGTTGGACCGTCGTATCGTCCGCCGTTCCAATCGCATGACCCAACTCGTCGGCAGCCGCGATGAGCGACTCATTGACTGCCGTCGTCTCGTACGGTTCCGGCGAGCCTGCGTGCGCATAGGTCACGTTGTAGCCATCGTAGGCGGCGACCACAAAGCCCCGTTCGATTGCCTCGAGCAACGCCCGTCGATCGGCATCATCGACCTGGCCGGCAAACCACTGTGCAATCCGGAAGTGGTCCCTCGAGAGCGCCATCGCTTCGTGATTGCCGAGGGTCACGCGAACCCGACCGGGTGGCGCTTCGGCGATGAGACGGGCAACTAACTCGAGAACACCCTCGTTTGCTGGCCCACGGTCGATCAGGTCGCCATTAAACAGGAGAACGTAGTTTTCATCCGCCCAGTGAAGCGTGCCGTCGACGTCGTCGACGACAACCGGCGGCAGCGTCGGATGGTCGGCCAGTGTCAACAGCGCACTCTGTGCGGCCTCGAGGTAGCCGTGGATGTCGCTGATACTGACGATTGTCGGCTCGGCCGAAGCCAGTCCCGCGACTGAGTCCCGCAACGACGGTGACAGTGCCTCGCCCTCGATTCGAAGTGGCATGCTGGTTCCGTATCGGCGGTGGTAACAGTTCAGTGTTCGTGTCGCCCTAGTCAGGTGTCAACCGGACAAGCGGAGCGCTATCGTCGTCAACGGCAACGTATAGATAGCCGGTCTCTGGGTCGACAGCAACGTCACGAATTCGCCAGCCACGGCCCTCGAACAGCGGGTCTGCCTCCTCGACATCGGTTCCATCGACCCGAAACCGACCAAGATACTCCCCCGCCAAGTTGCCAACGAAGAGATCGCCCTCCCACTCCGAGATGGTGTCGTTGTCATAGAACGTCATCCCGGCGGGTGGAAATCCACCGGAACCACACCCCCAGTAGTAGACCGGGTCGGTTACCTCCTCGCGTTCGTCCGGTTGATCGCCAACCGGATCGGTGGTTCCGTACTCACAGCCGTAGTGGGCAACTGGCCAGCCGTAGTTGGCCCCCACCTCGAGAACGTTGATTTCGTCACCGTCCTCTTCGCCGTGTTCGCTCTGCCAAATCTCGCCCGTCTCGGGATGGACAGTCATCCCCTGGGCGTTTCGATGCCCGTAACTGAAAATCGGCTCCTCCACGTCCGACTCCTCGAGAAACGGGTTGTCAGCCGGAACCGAGCCGTCGGGCTCGAGCCGAAGCGTCGTCCCGAGTTCGGTGCTCCGATCCTGTGAGACGTGGTCCGGCCCAAAATCCGAAAACTGGCGGTCGCCGACGGTCAGATACACCATATCGTCGTCGCCGATCACCACTCGAGAGCCGTAGTGGGCATCCGACGCCACAAACGGCGTTGCGGTGTGGAGTTCCTCGACCGCCTCAAGTGTCGATGCCCCCGGCTCGAGTTGGCCACGGGCGAGGGCAGTTGTCGACTCCCCGTCGTCGTTGGCCGTCGCATACGTCAGATAGAGCCACGGCTCTTCGGGATACGCCGGCCCGACTGCAATGTCGAGCAGGCCACCTTGGCCGGCGTGATGCACTGCTGGCACGCCACCAATCTCCTCGTCTGTCCCATCGGTGACATCGATTCGCCGAAGCGTCCCCGGCTGTTCGGTCACGAGCAGGCGCGCACTCGAGTCGGTGGGCAAAAACGCCAACCCCCAGGGACTACTGAGACCCTCGAGGACGGTTTCGACGGTGATTCCCTCTGGGGACGTTGGCGAGGCGGTACAGCCGGCAAGGGCGAACGAAGCGGCACTACCGAACGTAGCGAGGGCACGCCGTCGGTTCATGAAGGCACTGGTAGTTGGGTGCTGAAAAAGATTCGGCCAACCAACACAATAAGCATAGCCTCACTCGAATTGAATCAACGCGAGAAGTGGGCCGACTCGGATTTGAACCGAGAGCCTCCACCTTATCAGAGTGGCGCTCAACCTGATTGAGCTATCGGCCCGTTGCATCTGGCAGTTGCCCCGTGTTGGGTTTAAACGTTTCCTTTGCCCAGCGCCCTGCCGTGAGAACCCCTAGCGAGCGTCGACTTCGTCGTCCTCATCTCGAGTGACATCTCGGAAGTTAACCGTGTAGGCATCCTCGGCAAACTCCCCATCGTCACTGTAGCTGGTGGTGTCGGTTCCGGTGGACCCACTCGAAGTGGACTCACCAGCGGGACCGACATCGCCGTTGGGAAACCCAAACGTCCACACGGCTCCGCTTGCCAGTCCGTCAGTCCGTTTGTCGACGTAGGGGACGATGACGTAGCGCTTGAGTGCCGCTCGGATCGGAATTCGGGTTGGCGGGAGGACGAGCGCGAGGCCGATAAAGTCGGTCACGAGCCCGGGGGTAAGCAAGAACGCGCCGGCAGCGATCAACAGCGCACCGTCGAGCAACTCGTTTGTCGGTGGGGTTCCCTCCTGGAGCGAGCGCTGGATCTTTCGGATCGTCCGGCGGCCTTCGGCGCGAACGAGCAGCATGCCGATCAAGCCAGTGAGCACGACTAGGAGAACCATCCCCACCCAGCCGATCATCGGCGTCTGGCTGACGACGATGGCGAGGACGACCGCGTCTAAAAACGGGATGAGCAACAGGGCAAAGAGCCACCGGAGCATGCCACCATCTACCCGGCGAAGGGTCAAAACCCTTTATTCTCGCGTCGCCCGCTGATCGAACGACCAACGAAGGGCTTAGGCCCGCGACGCCCCTCGGCTCGAGCATGACCGAACCGGACTGGCCACACCATGGCCCACCGACGAAAGTAGCGTGGCAACGGTGGTCACCCGCTGCGTTTGCTGGGGCCCAACGTGCTGGGAAACCAATCTTGCTCTCGCTTACGGCGTCCTGGTGTAAGTACTGCCACGAGATGGACGCCGAGACGTATGCCATCCCGACGATCGCCGCAAACATCAACGACGCGTTCGTTCCCATCCGGGTTGACGTCGACCGCCATCCGCGTGTTCGTGACCGATACAATATGGGCGGCTTTCCCTCGACTGTCTTTCTCACCCCCGACGGCAAGCTCTTAACCGGCGCTGGTTATCTCGGTGCAGACAGCATGCGACAGGTCATCGACAGCGTCCGAACACTCTGGCAGGAGAAGGGCGCTGACGCCGGGCGAGTTCCGCGCGCGCTCAAAGCTGACGAGCCACCGGCCGGCGAACTCACAGACGAAATCGAAGCACAACTGCGTGGCCAGTTGCACGAAACCTACGATGAGGTTGCCGGCGGCTGGGGAACGGGCCCGAAGTTTCCGCTCCCGGAGGCCCTCGAGTTTGCGCTCAAACGCGACCCGGAGATGGCGCTGCGTTCGTTCGATGCGGTGAGTGCGAACCTCTTTGATACATACGACGGCGGGTTCTACCGCTTTAGCACCGAACGCGACTGGTCCGGGCTCCACCACGAGAAACTGCTCGATGAGAACGCGGCACTCGTTCGGGCCTTCGCCAACGCCTATCTCGCGACCGGTGAGGATGGCTACCGCGAGCCCGCCGAACGGACGATCGAATATCTCACGACGACGCTCTGGACCGGTGACGCCTTCGCCGGCAGTCAAGCGCCGGACGAAAGCGGTTCCTATACGCTCGAGGCGAGCGAGCGGGAGGGAGGCGAGACAGCACCAGTCGATCCAACGGTCTACGCCGGCGCAAACGCCCTGGCAATCGAGGCGTTGTGTACCTATTACTCCTACACCGACGACGAGCGGGCTAAACGGTACGCACAACGGGCTCTTGAGACCGTTCGCGAGCGATTGCTCGAGGATGGCCACGTCATCCACTATTGTGACGGCGAGCACACCGGCGAGCGGACACTGCTGAGCAATCAGGCCCGGATGCTTGGGGCGTTGACCACGGTATGGAGCGTTCTCGGCTCCAATTCGGCCCCGGATATTCGTTCTGATGCGGTTGCTATCGCCGAGACGACACTCGAGAGCCTCCGAGATGGCAACTCCTTTTGTGACGGTCAACGGACGGCGCCCGGCCTGCTTGATCGACCACTGCGGCCGCTCGATGGGAATGCCGCGCTTGCTGACGCCCTGCTCGACCTCTCGGTGCTCACCGGTGAACACCGCTATCGCGAGCGGGCGAAGGAGACGATCGAAGCCTTTGCTGGGGCAAGCGACCGATTTGGGCCGCCAGTTGCCCGCTACGGCACCGTCGCCGCCAGAGTGCACAATTCGCCGTTGGTCATCCGCGTCGGTGGCCCCGTCGGTTCAGACCTTCATCGGGCGGCGATGCGCGTTGCTGACCACGAGAAGCTCGTGGTTCCCGACGGCGACCTTGAGGCCAGAATCGCCTACGTCGAACGGGGTGACCGGCAATCAGCACCCGCCAACACGCCCGCCGAGGTCGCCACTCGAGTGCAGGCGTTTCTAGAGTAGCGGAGAAACGACCCCGGCGTTTATGCGACTTGGCTCGCTGGTCCCAGTATGGCCACACTCAGGGATCTTGGACTCTCGGAGTACGAAGCGCGGGTCTACCGGTCGCTGTTACACACCGGTCCAACAACGGCAAAGGCGTTGTCCCAAGCCAGTGATGTCCCAATGGGGCGGATTTATGACGTCCTCAACAGCCTCGAGAGCCGGCGACTGCTTCGAACGCAGACTGCCGGGCGGCCCAAAAAGTACGTTGCCGTCGAGCCATCGACGGCGCTTGATCGCTTACTCGAGGCAAAACAGCGCGAACTTGCCGAGCGAGAAGCTCAGTATGCGACGGTCGTTACCGAACTCGAGGCGGAACTCGAGGCCACAACACCGAACCACGAACAGTTTTGGACCGCTGCCGTCGGCCCCAACGAAACGGCCGAGCTCCTCCTCGAGCGACTGGCGGGGGCGCATCGACAGATTGTGATGGTCGCTGACGATCCCTCACCGACACTCGATATTCAGCGGCTGGGTGATGACGTCTTGGCACAACTCGAGGCGGCGCTCGACCGGGGCGTAACGGTCGAGGTGCTGTTGAGTCGGTCACTGGTCGATTCCCTCTCGCCAACCGTCGGTCGACGGTATCGGAGACGATTACAGTCTCGAGAAGGGTTTTCAGTGCGGACGAACGACGCCGTCGCTGGGACGTTCAACGTCATCGACAATGTCGAGGTGTGTATCAACGTGCCCAATCCGCTCGATGCCGGCGCGATGTTCGGAATGATCGATCTCAAAGATCCCGACTTCGCCCGGCAGGTGCAGGCGGCGTTTCGACCGTCGTGGGAGGTGGCTACGCCACTGTCGTTATGAGCTGTAAACCGTTAGCCGTCGGCCTCGATCGCCAACCGAATTCGGTTGGCGAAAATATCCATCGACTCCGAGACGTCGTTGTGCTTGCTCACAAATGCCGAGACACCGGCGTTGAGTCCCGCCTCAGCGAGCGTCTCGAGTGGGGTTCCAGAGAGCAAGACGACGGGAACCGACGGCCGGCCGCCCTCGCCGGTTATCGATTCGACGAGGTCGATCCCGGTCCCGTCAGGCAGGTCGTGGTTGACAATAATGCAGTCGTATACGGTCGACTGCAACGACGACTGCGCAGTTGCAACCGTCGATACCGAGTCAACAACAAAGCCATGGTCCGCCTCGAGGTGCGAGGTGACACGTTCGGTCATGAACTCGCTGTCTTCGACGAGGAGGAGCCGGTAGGCGGTCATAACTTGCCGTATGTATGAGGATCTGTTATAGATATCGCCCGTTTGGGCGCTCGAGCGATAGTTTAACTGACGATTGCTTCGAAGCAAATCGGCCGCTGCGATGAGTTGACTACTGGCCGCCGTTGACTTCGCCGCGGAGGGTGCCCATATCGACGACTCGCTCGGCATGAGCGTTGTGCTGGTGGATCGACTCGTCATTGGACTGCTTCATCGTAATGACGGCATCGTCAGCCAGGTTCGCAAAGGTGTCGATGACGCCGTCGGCCATCGCTCGCACACAGTCTTCGACGAACTTCGCATCCGAGTGAGCGTCGAAGGTCATATAGTCCTCATCCGGCCGCTTTGCGAGGTTGTACGTTCGCGCACTCATCGCATCTCGAGCGATATCGATGACGTCGTTCAGATCGACTGATGGATCGCCGCCGGCTTCGATCGTCAACGTGGCATGGCCGCGCTGGGAGTGACCCGGCTGGGGAATTTCATCTAAGAACTCGGTGATTTTTGCTTCGGGAATCTCGAGTTCCTCGAGTTTGTCCTTTGCGCGGGCGGCGGACATGCCCTGTGAGCAGGGACAGACCGTCATGCCGACGACGCGGGCACCGATCTCTTCGCGGGTGCCATCCTCTGTCGCAGTGGCCGAGGCGATAATATCGACGCTGTGTTGCGTTTCCCGATCCGTGGCTGGCGTCTGCTCGCGTTTGATGAACTCCGCTTCCATCGAGACCTCCGCACACGTGGTGTAGTCGTGTTTCTCGAGGAGGCGCTCGGCGGCATCACCACAAACGTCTTCGACACGGAAGGCCTCCTCGCGGGTGGCCTCCTCTAAGATTTCGTCGATGACTTCCATGTTGCGGCTCATGTCGGCACCTTTGCGCCAGGAGGGGAGGTCGACGAACACTTCGAACTCGGCCATCAGGATAATCGGCCGTTTGCCGTTGCGGGCAAGTTTGACGAGCTTCTCGACTCCGGTGACGCCGACCTGGCTGAGACCGACGGTGACATCCGGCGCATTTGCCTGGACGTCCGGCAGCTGAATACTCATTGTCTCCCCTCAGGACAGGACGGGATTAGGGCTTTCGGAAGCTGCAGTCTGGACGCCAGTCAGGTGCGGTCACCCGTGGTCGCCGAACCCCTTTAAGTAGTTCTGGCGATAACGGGTAGCTATGAGGGAAGTGTGGCCTGTTTGTACGTCCGAGAGACCACATAGTTGAGTAGCCCCGGGCTCGAAACGCCACCTATGAGTGGTACAGGCCGATACTCGCTTTTAGGCGTCTACGTCTCACAGCCAGTCTACGAACAGCTCAGTGATGTCGTGTATCACCAAGCCGGCGTCATCGACCTCGAGTCCTATTTCGATCCCACTGAGTCCTCGGTCCCGGTGGGTGACCCGGGTGCAGAAGCAACCAGTGAACTGCTCGAATCCGTTGTTGAAACGTTTGCAACCCGTTACGAGGAGGCAGATTTCGAAGCGGCACGAGCCGTCGACGCAGACAGCTTCGTCCTCGTACAGCTAGCCGGTGATCCAGAAACCATCGCGAGTGCGCGTGATCTGTTCCGATCCGCCGGGACGATTCAGGATGCAGACCTCCGAACCGTGCAGACGGCGATTCTCGAGGCGCAACTCCAAACAGTCGAAACCAAGCGCTAATCCATCGACGGTGAGGGAGCCGTTTTCGTCACGTAATGGCAGCCGACCGATTCCGTATTTTCACGCGCGCTCCGGGCGATTAACAACGCCGTCACGCAGGCGTTTCGCAATTCATAGAGATCACGGGCGCTACGAGTGCGCGTATACGCATCCACTTCCCCTTTGAGCCGGCGGAGCACTGCCCCGGCGCGCTTGATTTCTTCGGGCTCACGCTCGAGGCCGAGATACTCGTCCATTGTCCGGCGCAGTCGGGTGAACTTCTCTTCGGCGAAGCGCTCGGGTAAAGCGGGGTCGCTGTTGCGCAGTACTGGTGGCTCGACCGGTTCGGGGTCGGTTCCGACGGCATCCTCGCCGGCGCGGAGCCCCCAGACGAGCCCCTCGAGCAGGCTGGTACTCGCTAACCGGTTTGCGCCGTGGACGCCTGTTCTCGAACATTCACCGACGGCGTACAGCCCCGCAAGGCTGGTCCGTCCGCGGTCGTCGACGCTCACGCCACCACAGCAGAAGTGTTCACAGGGAGCGACGGGGATACGCCCGTCTTGGACATCGAGCCCGCTGTCGACACATTTCGCCGCCAGTCCGGGAAAGTCACCCTCGAAGTCCAGCGGTGAGACGTCGAGAACGACCTCACCAGTCCGCTCGCGTTCGCGAGCAACCGCTCGAGCGACGACGTCCCGCGGGGCGAGTTCCGCGTCCGGATGCACGGCGGGCATAAACCGCTCGCCGTCGCCGTTGTACAGCAATGCACCCTCTCCGCGTAAGGCTTCAGAGAGCAAAAACGGTTTCTCGTCAGCGTACGCCGTCGGATGGAACTGTACGTACTCCAAGTCCGCAACATCCGCACCAGCGAGTGCGGCCACCGCAATGCCGTCACCGGTCGCGTGGGCAGGGTTTGTCGAGCGCGTGTATAACGAGCCGATACCGCCGGTCGCAAGCACGGTCGCGCCCGCGAAAATCGGCCGCCCGGTTGGCTCTTCGTCGGTGAGGACGCCATGGACCCGCCCCTCGTGGGTGATCAGTTCGAGGGCCGCCGTATCTTGTCGGATCTCTACCGCCTCGAGGCCCTCGAGGTTGGCGAGAAACGGCCGCAAAATGTGCCTTCCCGTCGAGGCCTTGATGTGAAGAATGCGGGATTTCGAGTGGGCGGCTTCGCGGGTGTAATCGAACGACTCCTTCCCAGTGGCGCTGCCATCGCCGGTTGTGAGATCGAACTCGATCCCGAGGGTCTCGAGTAACACCTCCCTGACTGCCTCGTCAGCGTGTTCGACAAGCACGTCGACGGCCTCGGGATCGGCGGTTCCGTCGCTGGCGGTGAGAATATCCCGTTTGAGCGAGTCGGGGTCGCCGCGGGCCGTCGAGATTCCGCCTTGGGCCCAGTCCGTGCTCGCGCCGTCAGGGCGGCTAGCTTTCGTGAGCATGGTGACGGCTGCCCCCTTGCGGGCGGCTGCAAGCGCCGTTGCACAGCCGGCAATACCGCTGCCGATGACGAGGACCTCTGTCTCTTGCCCACTCATATTAGACCTCCAACATCCGATCGAGCGCGACTTTCGCTAACTCTTTTTCTTCGGGGGCGACTTCGATCACGTTGCGCTCGCGACCGGCAACCAATTCCTCTAACACCCACGTCAGGTAGTTGGGGTCGATCTGGCGCATCGCGTTACAGTCCATACAGGCATCGCCACAGAGTGGAATCACGTTTACCTCGGGGAACCAGCGCTGGAGGTGTTCAGTCATGTGAATCTCGGTGCCGATAGCCCACGTCTCGCGGGGCTCGGCCTCCTCGATTGTTCGCTGGATTTCGGCCGTCGAACCGGCTTTATCGGCGGCTTCAACTACCGAGCGCCGGCATTCGGGGTGGACGATAACGTTTGCGTCCGGGTGTTCCGCCCGAACCTGCGCAACGTGCTCGGGCGTAAACCGTTCGTGAACCTGACAGTAGCCATCCCAGAGGATAATGTCGGCGTCAGCAACGGCTTCGGGGTCTTTCCCCTCGGGATCCCACGGGTCCCACGTGGCGATTCGATCCTCGAGGCCCATCCGGTAGGCGGTGTTTTCGCCTAAGTGTTTATCCGGCAAGAAGAGGATCTTCTCGCCGCGCTCGAAGGCGTATTCGAAGGCGCGGTGGGCGTTCGAGGAGGTACAGACGAGTCCGCCCTGGCTCGCACAGAACGCTTTCAGATCCGCATAGGAATTCATGTAGGTGATCGGAATCAGCTCCGATTCTGGGATTTCAGCAGTCAGGTCGGCCCAGGCGGCATCAACCTGGAGGGCTTCGGCCATCCCAGCCATCGGACACGAGGCTTCCATCGACGGGAGGATGACGGTTTGGTCGTCTTCGGTGATGATATCCGCCGATTCGGCCATAAACGTCACCCCACCGAAAATGACATACTGCGCATCCGACTCGGCAGCCTCTTTTGAAAGCTGGTAGGAGTCGCCGATGAAATCGGCGTGGTCGATAATCTCTCGACGCTGGTAGTTGTGGCCCAAAATAACTACATCATCGCCGAGTTCCGCAAGCGCGGATTCGATTCGTGGCGTCCGCTCGGCCTCGGTCAATCCTCGATAGGCCTCCGGCAGCGCCTCGAGCGTATCGTATTTGAACAGACTCAGGTCGGTTTCGAGTTCCGCCGCTTGCATTTTTGCCATGAAGATCACCAGTTGGTACCGCTAGCTCATCGGGCCGTGTTGAAAAGATTTTATCTTCAATGGTCGAGAACGGACAGCCTAATTCTCGAGTGGCCCGATCAAGAGGAACGGAATCGGATAACGGCTGATCGAAGACAGAGAATCTCATATCGCGGCATGTACTCATCGTGGGCGGGCAATAGCATTCACGAACGCCTGAGAGAGTAATTAATGACTGGCTACCGTCGATATCATATGGCACTCGAGGACATTTTCCATGGCTTCACCCGGCGGGATTGGGAGGACGAGCGGGTTGAACACACCCTTCGGCTGGCAATCGTCGGCGTCGGCGGCTTTGCCCGCGGGCGGGCACTGCCGGGAATCGAGACCAGTGACTACTGTGAGACGACCGTACTCGTTAGTGGTTCGCCCGAGCGCACGCGAGCGGTCGCCGAGGAGTACGACATCGAGTATGTGATCGATTATGACGGGTACCGGGAGGGTGTCGCCGCTGACGCCTATGACGCGGTCTATTTGGCAACGCCAAACGCCTTCCACGGCGAGTACGCCATGACGGCTGCCACTCGTGGCAAACACGTCATCTGTGAGAAACCCCTTGAGACCTCCGTCGAGCGGACCCAGACGCTCGTCGAACACTGCCGAGTGGCCGACGTGACGCTGATGACAGCCTATCGGCTACAGGCTGAGCCGGTCGTTCGCCGAACCCGCGAGATCATCCGCAACGGGTTGATCGGTCAGGTCGTCCAGATTCACGGCAGCTTCTCGAATCCGCTGCTCGAGACCGCCGGGACGGACTCCTGGCGGCTTGACGCCGACCTCGCTGGCGGCGGCGCGCTGGTCGACCTGGGGGTGTACCCACTCAATACGACGCGCTTCCTCCTTGAGGCAAATCCCGAGATGGTGTACGCGACGACTCACTCGAGTGGACCGCCCTTCGAGGACGTCGACGAACACGTCGCCTTTCAGCTTGGATTTCCGGACGGATCGACTGCCTCGTGTACGGCCAGCTTTGACGCCCACTCCCACAGCCAACTTGAAATAGTCGGAACCGACGGGCTAGTCTCGATTGCGGCCCCCTTTGGCGGTGTCACGCCAAAACAGTTGCGCGTCGAGAGCGTAGATATGTGCATGGAGTACACCGGCGAGTCAGTCGACGAAGTCCGCGAAGAATTCGACTACTTCGCCTACTGCGTGCTCACCGGAACGCAACCCGAGCCGGACGGGAGCGACGGGTTAACCGATCTCGAGGTGATCGAAGCGGCCTACGAATCGGCGGAAACGGGACGGGCCGTGACACCCGCGTACAGTGACGGAGCATAACGTGCTCGAATGGGGACAGATTGGCGACGGAACCAGCTGCTGATGGAGACCTTTTTCTGTCCTGTCATTGTAGAACCATTACATGGGAGAAGAGAGTGATTTGGGCCCCACCACGTGGCTCTCTGCAATGGCCATACTCGTCGTGGGTCTAACAATGGCGCTCACGTTTTTGTTTGCCTTTAGTTGGTGGAGCGTTTGGACGCTTTTTGTCATCGGGGCCGCGGCCGCCGTTCCAGTTGCGGTGACACTTCTCAGTTGGTATGCAAACCACCCCTCGGAGCCGAATACCCCTGAGACGGATGGCCAGGCCCTCGAGACGCTCCGCGAGCAGTATGCCAGCGGCGAAATCGGTGAATCCGAGTTCGAACATCGTCTCGAGCGCCTTCTCGAGACGGAACCTGAGTCGATTCGGGAGCCGACCTCGTTCTCCGATCCGCCGATATCATCCGAACGCGAACACAAAGGCGAGCGTGAACCCGAAACCAACTGACCGCCCGCAGTAATGACATCCTCCCCGGCGTGAACAGTGCGGAGCAAAGCTCCGCAAGCAGTCGGACAAAGCCCGACGACGCCGGGACTCTCTCGCTGTGTTAGGTAGCCACGTGCCGGGCCCCATTGGCACCTCTTAGGGCCCACCCGTGTCAGCCATGACTGATCTGGATACTCGGACGCTCGCCGACCGGGTCCAGGATAGTGAGCGTCGCCTACACGAATTCGAGCGGAACGAACAATCGACCTGCCGCCTGTTGCCCATCGAGAGGGGGCGACCTCGAGACCTCCGACGATCGGCTGCAACCGCCCGAGCGCAATCAGTCACAAGTAAGTTCGACCCCAACGCGCAATAAGTAGCCAAATCATTCATTTGGGACGCGCCCAACGGTTCAGGTATGCATTCCATCGGGCCCGAGGAGGGGCCTGGATTAACCCTCGAAGATGTACTGGACACGCTCGATGAGGTGTACTATTATGTGACACCTGATGGGACGCTCGTTCAATGGAATGAAAGCCTCTCTGCAGTTAGTGGCTACACAAACGAAGAGATTGCTTCAATGACGGTGAGAGACTTTTTTGGTCCGGCTGACCATGCGACGGTCGGTGAAATCCTCCGATCCGTGCAAACGGAGCGAGAACCGGCAACAGCGATCTTAGAGCTACAAACCAAAGACGGGCGCTATTTGCCCTATGAGTTTTCTGCAAAGCCAGTGCACAAGCAGGGCGTCCGTGGCATGGTGGGCATTGGCCGGGAACTCACCGAACAGCAGGCGCGCCGGCGACAGCTCGAAACACTCGTCGAAAACGTCCCCGTAGTCTTATTCGCCTTAGACAGCGACGGGCGATTTACCCTCTCTCGCGGAAAAGGTCTCGAGAGGCTCGGACTCGAGCCCGGCGAAGTCGTCGGCCAGTCGGTGTTCGATCTGTACAGCGACTATCCACATCTCCTTGATGCGATAGAACGAGCCCTCGAAGGAAACACCGTCCGGGCGACCGTGACCCTCCAGGATCAGACGTTCGAAACGTGGTGTCAACCGGTCCGCTCGAACGATGTCGTCGAACAGGTCGTCGCTATCTCGCGAAGCGTGACGGAACGAAAGGCCTACGAACGCCAACTCAAAAAACAGCGCGACAACCTCGAAGTATTAAATGAAGTCGTCCGTCACGACATCCGAAACGACCTCCAGTTGGTACAGGCGTACACCGAAATTCTCGAAGCGCACATCGATGCGGAGGGACGTGAGTATCTCGACATTCTCAAAGAGAGCGCCCAGAATGCCGTCGATCTAACCAACACCGCTCGAGACCTCTCGGAAGTAATGCTCCAGAACGATAGCGATACCCGACAGATCCCGCTTTCCCCAACGCTCGACCAACAGATTTCAGAGGTCCGATTGGGCTACCCAAACGCCGTCATTACCGTCGAAGATACTCTGCCCTCGACACACGTTGTCGGCACCGATATGCTCGGATCGGTGTTTCGAAACCTCCTGAAAAATGCCATCCAACACAATGATAAGCCCGTTGCGAAAGTGAGTGTCTACGTTGCCGTCGAAGCAGACCGGGACGTGCCACGCGTCGTCGTTCGAGTTGCTGACAACGGCCCTGGCATCCGCGAGGTCGAACGGGAGGACATATTCGGCAAAGGCCAAAAAGGCCTCGAGAGCGATGGAACCGGTATCGGCCTCTATCTCGTCGAGGAAGTCGTCAGCAGCTACGGTGGTGACGTGTGGATTGAGGACAACGAGCCAACGGGAGCAATATTTGCCGTGTCGCTGCCGATTGCTTCAAGCTAACGGCGTCGACCGAATCAGCAACTGTTAGGAGCCGCCCGTGTCTCAGCGTAGCCATGACAACGCTCGACCCTGAAACCCTCGCCGACCGCGTCCGCGACGGCGAGCTTCGCCTCCACGAACTCGAGGAGTACGCCGACGCCGATATCGCCACGGAAGCCCGCCGACTATTGCTCACTGCCGAAACGGGGGCCGACCTCGAGACGGTTGGCACCTACGGCTTCCCCGCAGAGGAGGCCGATTCCGCAATCGAGAATATGATCGGGGCCGCCCAAATCCCGATGGGTGTTGTTGGGCCCGTCACAATCGATGGCGGAGCCGCAAGCGGGGAGCATTACCTCCCGCTTGCGACCACTGAAGGGGCACTGCTGGCGTCGGTCAACCGCGGACTGTCGACGATCGATTCTGCTGGCGGAGCCACCGTACGGGTGACAAAATCGGGGATGACGCGCGCGCCCGTCTTTCGGGTCGACGGTGTTGCCGAGGCATTCGAAACTGTCGAGTGGGTGAAAGCAAACGTCGACGTGCTCACTGAGGCGGCCGAATCGACGACCAGCCACGGCGAGCTACTTGGGGTCGAACCCTACATCGTTGGTGACTCCGTCTACCTCCGGTTTGCCTACGACACCAAAGACGCAATGGGGATGAATATGGCAACAATCGCCACCGGTGCGGCGTGTGAAGTCGTCGAAACTGAAACGCCGGCCGACCTCGTCGCCCTCTCGGGCAATCTCTGTTCGGACAAAAAGCCCGCCGCGATCAACGCCGTCGAGGGTCGGGGGCGTTCGGTGACCGCCGACGTGGTGATCCCCGGTGAACTCGTCGAAAACCGGCTACACACGACCCCGAAGGCCATCGCCGAGGCCAACACGCGCAAAAACTTAATCGGGAGTGCAAAGGCGGGGAGTCTGGGCTTTAATGCCCACGCGGCAAACGTCGTCGCCGCCGCCTTCCTCGCCACCGGCCAGGACGAAGCCCAAGTCGTCGAAGGCGCAAACACCATCACCACAATGGATGCGCGAGAACGCGAGGACGGCGTCGACGACCTCTATGCCAGCGTCTCGCTTGCCTCCCTCGAGGTCGGTACCGTCGGTGGCGGCACCAAGCTTCCGACCCAGCGGGAGGCCCTTGACATCCTCGGTCTGCGCGGCGGGGGCGACCCCGCGGGCTCGAACGCTGACGCCCTCGCGGAAGTGATCGCCGTTGGGGCGCTTGCTGGGGAGTTGTCGCTGCTTGCTGCACTCGCCTCGAGACATTTGGCGAGCGCGCACGAAGAGTTAGGACGCTAACGCCACGACGGAACTGATCAGACGGAGTCTTTTTCACCGTCAGCGTCGGATTCGGCGGCGGTTTCGGCTTCTGCCTGTGCCTGCAACTCTCCTCGCGCTCGAAGCGTCACGATCGCAATGTACGCGCCAGCGGTGATCAGCAAAAACAGCCCGAGGGCAATCTGGCGGGGCTGAGAGCCGGTTAGTACCAGCAACCAGCCGACAGCTGCACTTGCGTGGCCGATTGCGAGTCCCGAGTGACCCCGCCAAAGGTGGGCAACGGCGACGCCAGCAAAGGTGGCGGTAAACGCCCACGCCGCACCCGTCATCGTCTCGATTCCAAGCAGCGTGTCGCCAATGAGGATCCCGTAGGCCAAAAACACCATCGCGATGAGCGTTCCGACCCCGATAATCGTCCCCTGCAGATCCATCGTCTCATCCATACCCGCACTTTCCAATGGGCAGTAAAAGGCCTAGCGCTCACCTGCTCATCATACCAGCCGGTACCGTCCGCCGGACTCACTGACCACTCCTCGAGCAGTCAGCTTCCGCAACGCGCGCTCAACGTAGCTCGCAGAAACCCCTCGCTCGCCAGCATACTCGATAATTTCCGCTTCGGTCGGCCGCTCTAAGGCCTCGAGTGCCCCTTCGACAATCTCTTTTTTGCTCCCGCTTCCCGTAGGCTGTCGTGGCTCTCGCTCACCTGCAGCCTCAAGTGCATCGGGGTCGAGTCCCGACGCCTCGAGATACTCTCGCTCATCGAGAACCCCGCCTTTGACTTGGTCCTCGAGGTCGGCGACGGAGTCGAGTTTGGCGAACGCCTCGCCGTGGCCCTGTCGATTGGCGAGCATCGAGGCCCTGACCTCGCGGGCGTGGTCAACGTCCTCGGTTTCGATGAACTTCTTTCGCTTTTTGTAATCCTTTCGAGAGCCACAGCGGGGACACTGGGTCGTCTTCGAGCGCCCCTCGAGCAGCCAAAGATGCTGACAGTCGCTACAGCCGACGACGGCGTACATGGCTAGTGGTCTATCGGCAACCGAATTGAACCTTTGGCGAGGGTGCGAACGGATATGTTTTGTATCGAGCCGGTACGTTGAGGGCAGTTGGCCCGTTGGTATGGTAATGAAGCGTCTCTCGCTCACTGAAACCGACACGACCGAAGCGCGCCCCGGCGTCCACCTCGCGCAACTGGCCGGTGGCGAACGGATGACCGTCCAGCACTTTGCGGTCGAACCCGGTGCCGTCATCGAGTCCCACAGCCATCCACACGAGCAGACGAGGTTCATCTACGAGGGCCAACTGGTCTTCGTTCTCGCTGAGGACGAACAGGTCTGTGCAGTCGGGGATTCCTATGCAATTGCGGGCGGGGAACGCCATCGGATCGAAAACCATGGCGAGACGACCGCCCGTGGCGTCGACATCTTCAGCCCACCGCGAGAGAATCCGGCATGGGCTCGAGAGTGACCGGACTCTTTGTAGTAAAACATCTCAAGGAAAATGAGAAGTAGGCTGTAATACCATGCAGTTATAACAGCCAATCGACAATGGATGGGCAATGGCAACGGAGCGTGAGTCTCTCAGAATGGGTCGAATCGAATCGTTTGTCCGGCGGCTGGGACCGACCTGGCTCGCCGGCGCGGTCGCCGCAGGGCCGGCAACGATGGCGAGTTTGTTGGTTGCCGGCGCGAGCTTCGGCTACGCACTGCTCTGGATCGTGGTGCTCTCGGCAGTTCTTGGCACCCTCGGTCAGTATCTCGCGATGCGGTTAGGGTTGGCGACGGAGGCCGGTCTCGTCACCGTCGTTGAGCGCCACCTCGGCTCGTTTTGGGCGTGGGTGCTCGTCGTCGACGTGGTACTCGCCGCTGGGCTCGCCCAACTGGTGATCATGAAGACGCTCGCGGATGTCAGCGGCGCGATGGCTGGCGATCTCGGATTCGCTGCCGCCGCTGATCCCCGGCTCTGGGGAATCCTCTGGGCACTCGTGCTCGTCGTCGGTTTGGCCGGCGGCGGCTACCGCGTCGCCGAACTCGGCGCGAAGCTCATCGTTTCGCTCGTCGTGCTCGCCTTTGTCGCCGCCGCGGTCGTCGTTCCGATCGACCCGAGTGCGGCCGCCAGCGGCCTCGTCCCACAGATTCCCGCCGGCGTCGGTGGCGCACTCGTCGCCGCCGGCGTCCTCGGTGGAGCCGTCCACATCACACTGCTGTCGATGCAAAGTTACACCATGCGCGAACGTGGCTGGACGAGCGCCGACCGAGACGTCGCGACGTTCGACATCGGCAGCTCGATGCTCGTCGCCTTCGGCGCATACAGCCTCGCCATCTTTCTGGTCGCCGCAAGCGTCCTCCCCGCCCTCGAGGCCGATCCGGGAGCGATCACCCAGATTGAGGCCGGGGAAGCTCTCGGACCGGTCGCCGGCGAGTACGCCACGTGGCTGTTCCTCGCTGGTCTGCTTGGGGCGGCCGTCTCCACGCTTGGGGCGAACACGGTGGTGCCGCCGTACGTCCTCGCGGATAAACTCGGCTGGGAACAATCGATTTCGGACAGCCGCTACCGCGGGGCAATCGCCGTCGTGGCGCTGCTGTCGGCTGCCGGCGCGTTCATCGAGGGGGCTTTCTTCCCGCTTTTGGTACTTGTCCTCGCCTTCGGGCTCGTTGGCACGCCCTTCGTCCTCGTGCTCATACTCATCCTGTTGAACGACCCCGATGTCGTGCCGACGACGAATTCACGGCGACTGAACGCCGCCGGTTTCGTTCTCTTGGCCGTCGCCACCGTCCTTGCCGCCGAATTCGTCCGCGGTGAGCTCACGACGGTCACCGAACCACTTTCAGCGTTCGTCGTCCTCTTTGCGGCCTGTATGAGCCTCGCAATGGTGGGACTCTTCGGAACATACCTTCGGCGCGTCGTCCTCGAGTAACGTCCCATCACCACCATGCCAACACTCCCTACAAGCGGCCGGATTCTCATCACCGGCCCATCAAATTCGGGAAAAACGTATCTCACCGCTCGCGCCATCGAAGACTGGGTCGACCAGCACGGAACCGATGGCGTCGCCATCCTTGATTTCGCCCCCGAACTAGAGCGCGATGGGGCCGTACTAGGCGGCCGCCTCGAGCGCGAGATTGCCCTGCCGTCGGGAGCCTGGGTCGGCGTCCTCGAGGCCCACGCCCCGCGGTCGGAGGGGAAGACACTCGAGGCGGCCCGTGAGCTTGCACGGGAGAACGCACGGCGGGCCACGCAACTGCTCGAGGAGATGCCCAGAAACCCGAGGGCGGTCTTCGTCAACGACGCCACGATCCCGTTTCAACACGAAGCGGGAACACTCGAGACGTTGTGTGCCCGGTGTGAATCGGCAGAACTCGTCGTGGTCAACGCATTCGAGAGTGACGAACTGGGCACCGACGATCCGATCTCGAAACGGGAACGGGCCGTCCTCGAGCAGTTAGACCGGTGGGCTGAGAGACGGATTCGACTCGACGGTGAGCGCTGAACAATGTATTGGATATATAGCTTTCGCTGAGTTGTCGAACGGACCGAATATGTGGGATCCCTATTATATCCCCGTCTAGAGATGACAGCATGGATTGGAACTCGAGAACTGACCGGTCTCTCAGCCGTCGACGTCTTCTCGTCGGCTCCGGCGGCGCCGGTCTCAGCCTAACCGCTGGCTGTCTGGCAACGTTGCCGACAACGAGACGACGCGTTCGCTACGGTGAAGTTTCACTTCCAGCAGCCGAATCGCCGGCATACCAGCAGTGGATTCCCGACGAATTCGACGCCGCTGACCCCCCTGGAAATCTCAATCTTCGGTTCCAGCAGCCGAGGGGCAGTGGCGAGCAGGCAATGGGCGCACCGTTTGGTGATCGGCGGACCAAGCAGCGGATGAATCACGTTGGAATCGATTTCGAGGATTTCGAGTGCGTATTGGAAGTCGGCCAGACGACTGTCGGTTCCGGGCCGTTCGACCGAACCACCGTCAAGGAGACGCTCGAGACAGTTGGCTACGAACACGATGCGACCGAGGACAAGTTCGACTACTACCGCCGGCAGTTCACGCCGGCACAAACTGAGGCCGTCGCAGTCGGCGACGAAGCAGTATTGTTTGCCCCGACTCGAGGGGCAATTACAGAGATAGCCGACACCGCCGCTGGCGAGCGCCCGCGACGAGCGGAGACGACCGAGGCGTTCGCCCGACTCACCGAGGAACTCGAATCACTGCCTGTCGTGACTCTCGGACACGGTCATCGTGCAGAGACAGAGCGGACGGTACTGGCGGGCGGAACCGGATGTAGCTTCGATGAGACGTACGCGTACACCGTTCACACGCGCGTCTATCGGGACGAGGCCGACGTCTCCAGACGCGACTACGAACGGCGGCTAGAAGACGAACCGGCCGCACTTGACGCGAACCGGGTCGACATCCGAACCGACGGCCGAGTTCTCACCGGCATCATCCAGTTCGATCACGAGACGTTCGAACAACAGCATGGCCCGCTGTTTTCCTATCCACTCGTTACGTGGGACCTCGAGTACGATGGTGGGGATACGCTGACGATTATCCACCAGTCCGGCGACACCGTCGCGACCGACCTGTTTACCATTATCGACACTCGCCGTGATTCCAACCCGGACCAGCAGTTGACTGACCTCGGCGAGACCATCAGTGCCGGAGAGAGTCTCAGCGTGACGATTGCGGACCCCGACAACTGGTCTCTTCGTCTCGACGGGACCGTCCCCGGTACCGAGACGACATGGACCGAGTTCAACGTCGGCGACGACTGGTTTGACCGGTGAAGATGATGTATGAACGACACCAAACACCCAACGGCCTTCGACTGGCTGACACCCGCTCGCCGGCCGACACCGATTTCAGCCACTGGATGACATCGACAAACGACGTGACAGAGACCCCGGCGCTCGAAACGCTCCTCGAGTTACTCGAGGATCGCTACGCCCGCGAGATACTCCGCCTGACGAGCCAGACCCCATTGACTGTCAAGGAGATCAGCGATGAGTTCGATGCAGCGCCGTCGACGCTCTACGGCCGCGTTGACCGCTTGCTCGAGGCCGATCTCCTCATCGAACAGACACGGATTCGGTCGGATGGTCACCACGATACGGTGTATGCTGCGACGCTTACGGACGTTCATCTCACGCTTGCCGACGGCTCATTTGAGTACCGAATCGAGCGGGCAGACGAGGATGCAGTCGACAAATTACAGCGCCTCTGGAGGGAGTTCTGATGGTGTTTGAAACGCCAGTGCTTGGCTTTCGGCTGATCGAACTCCTTAGTGGTGTGTTTGCGGCCGGATCAGCGACCATCGGAGTCTACATCGGCTACCTCGCCTTGAAAAGCTTCGCCAGGCACCGTGATCCATCGATGAGGTATCTCGCGATTGGACTCATCCTGTTGACGCTCGTGACCTACACGTTCACGTTCATTGCATCGATGCTCGTTCACCTACGACTGCTTTCGATTCCCCAGCAGGACGTCTTTTGGGCCGTTGCCCATCTCACCCAGTTTGCCGGGTTGCTGTGTATTGCCTACGCGTTACATCGGCGACCCTGAAATCGGCTGAAAAACGGATTATAACAGCAAAACGAAACTAACCGAGAGGACGACAGCCTACGCGAGCTTTTTGATGTTCGCGACGACCTCGTCGGCGAACTCGCTGGTTGAGAGCTTCTCGGCGCCCTCGAGTTGTCGTTCTAAGTCGTAGGTGACCTTGCCCGAGGAGATGGTCTCCTCGACGGCATCACGGATAAGATCAGCAGCGTCGTCCCAGCCGATGTACTCGAACATGATACGACCGGAGAGCATGATCGCACTCGGGTTGACCTTGTCCTGACCTTCGTATTTTGGCGCCGAACCGTGGACGGGTTCGGCGAGACAGCGCCCGTCACCGAAGTTGGCACCGGGAGCGATACCGAGACCACCGATCTGTGCACCGGCGGCGTCGGACATGTAGTCACCGTTGAGATTCATCGTCGCGATGACGTCGTACTGGTCGGTACGAGTCAACAACTGCTGGAGCATGTTGTCAGCAATTCGATCATTGACGACCACTGCGTTCTCTGGGACCTCACCGTCGCGCTCTTCCCACAGCGTATCCTCGGTGATGACCTCGTCGCCGTACTCCTCCTCTGCGACCTCATAGCCCCAGTCGCGGAACGCGCCCTCGGTGAACTTCATGATGTTCCCCTTGTGGACGAGTGTGACGGAATCGCGGTCGTGCTCTAAGGCGTAATCGATTGCGCGTCGGACGAGTCGCTTCGTGCCGAACTCGGTAATCGGTTTGACACCGATGCCGACCGGACCGTCGTGGATGGTGCTGTCATAGCCCATCTCGTCTTCGACGAACGCCTTTACCTGTTGGACGTCGTCAGTGCCAGCCTCCCACTCGACGCCGGCGTAAACGTCCTCAGTGTTCTCTCGGAAAGTGACCATATCCATCTGCTCGGGGTTGGAAACCGGTGACGGAACCCCGTCGAGATAGAAGGTCGGTCGAACGTTCGCATAGAGGTCAAGCAGCTTTCGCAGGGCAACGTTCAGCGAACGGAAGCCGGAGCCGACAGGCGTCGTCAGCGGCCCCTTAATCGCGACGCGGTGTTCTTTGATTGCCTCGACAGTATCGTCAGGCAGATTCTCGTCATATCGCTCTCGAGCGCTCGCACCCGCGTAGAGACGCATCCAATGGACCTCTCGACCGGTTGCCTCCGCAGCTGCCTCGAGCACCTGCTGAGCGGCTGGTCCGACATCGGCACCAACGCCGTCGCCGTAAATAATTGGGATGATTGGATTCTCCGGAACCTCAAGGGCAGTTTCTGACCCCTCTTGCAGCGTGATCGGTTCCCCTGCTTCGGGAACATCGACCTTCTCGTACTCGTAGCTCATCTCGGTTAGTGATTCTCAGAGGGGGGTAAAAGGCCTCTCATTTTGACCGGGCGTCCCCAAAACAATCACACAACTGAAACGATGACCACTACGTCCGTTTGGCCCCCTGTACCAGTAACATGGCCCCAGCGACAGCAGCCACAGCCCCCCCAAAAGCAAGTAAGGCCACGGCAAAGAGTGCGAAATGTGACTGCTCCAATAAAGCGACAGCCGATACAATCATCGCAATTGCGACGACGACCATCGTCGTCCCCCACGCAACTCGATCCAGAGAGTCAGCCAGTAGCCGTTGGGCAACCGAAAAGCCAGCCAGTGTCCAACAAAAGATGGCAAGCAATAGCACCGACGTGACCGTCATACAGCAGGATTCTCAGCCACCGGCCCTAAGTGTGGCTAATTTACTCCCACACCAGCAGAGTATCCTATCCGACAGTCTCGCCCAAAAGATCGACAATCGTCGCACTGTACCTTTAATATCGTCGATATCATTATCCCGACCAATGCTTCGCCAGCGCCAGTACGGCTCCCAACTCTGCCCCAACTGCGGGAGACGCCTCTCAAACGTCCAAGGAATTGCCGCCTGCCCAGACTGTGAGTGGATCAGCTCCCGCTCACGGACACGACAACAGTAGTTACTCGAGCCATCCCTCCCGTCGTCGTCGCTCACCGGGAACCCCAACGCGCTCGACGAACGCCTCGCCATCGAGCGCACACCGGTAGGCAGGTTTGTACATCATATTGCGTCCACCAGCTGTGAGAGCCCACTCCGAAGCAACCGCCTCCCGCAGATAATACTGCGCCCGCTCGTTGCCCTCGAGCGTCGTGTACTCACTGAGCTTGATTGGATCACGCTCGAACAGCCCGCCCGGCTCCCTGCCGTCGATAAAAACGACCTCCTTCTCGAGATACAGCCCGTCCTTACTGGCCCGTTTTGTATGCGCATTCCCGGGATTGGCGTCCAGTATTGCCTTGCGTTCACCAGCCGGTGTCTCGGGGCCGACAACCGCCACCGAATCCACAGTCATGTAGCCAATGAGGTACCGATGGGCTCGCTCCCCATCCGGCCGACGGAGCCCCGCATAGAACCCAACGACATCTCCCGGTTCGAGCGACCGAAGTCTCGAGACGTAGCCACTGGTTCGATGTTCGCCGTAGGTGAAGGTCTCGAAATTGGGATCGCGATGGAATGGCCACGACTCGAGATCGCTTCCGGAAACGACACGGTCGCTCTCGCCGATCGGTTGTGGTCGGATGCGGGTGGTGTAGTCGGCTGCAACACCTTCACCGTAGCGCAACGACCACGAGCCAAGCGTCTCCGTTTCCGTGGTTTCGTCGGTCTTTTCGGGAATCGGGATATACTCAAAACGGCCATCGTCATACAGCGGTGCGAGCGCACCAAAATTGGTCGTATCGGCACCGATTCCAGCAAGCACGACAGTCATTGTACGAGCAAGGACCGTCGCGTGTGTAAAGACAACGGTCTCGCCCTCGAGAGCTCGCGATAGTGAGGCAATCACCGCAACTGGGACAGTATCTCATCGCCACCTCCAGGTAGCGGCAAAACTGGTTGCTTTCGGATGACTTGTGTAAAATTTCTGATGGGACCGCCGAGAATTGAACTCGGGTCCTACGGACCCCATCCGCAGAGGATACCACTACCCCACGGTCCCGTACCCGAGATGAGGTGAGTGCTGTTGTTAAGCGTGTCGTTTCA
>LFCJ01000017.1_pt1 | contig 81285 bp, 101 predicted proteins | sample 643141 | NCBI WGS metagenome assembly LFCJ01 (sample SAMN03766243, study PRJNA286221) | soda lake metagenome | biome: soda lake; feature: Kulunda steppe; material: water; isolation source: sample B1-Br-g2 brine of Lake Bitter-1 | place: Russia: Kulunda steppe | collected 2010-07
AAGCCCCCGGAGGGATTTGAACCCTCGATCTGCCCCTGTCTTGCCAATATGGAACGGTTACAAGGGGGCCGCTTTAGCCAGACTAAGCCACGGAGGCGGCTGTATATACTTTTAGAATGGTTAACAGTTAAATAAGAGTTGGAAAAATAAGGACTGATTTTTTTAGATGTCGTCAGGATCGACTCCGTCAGGCCCTCTCTTCTTTACTTCTTTTTTCGCAGCGTCTTTAATCCTGTTGATGTTGCTGCTTCTTGTACATTCAGGACATTCGATCCACCATGGCCGGCTTCCTAGTTCGTCTGAACCTTCGAACTGGTGGCCGCAGTAAGGGCATTTTAACTGGTAGTGGAATGTCTCGTTGTCGTATGAGAACATTTTGACTCTACCGGTTTTCTCTCCTTCATCGTTTTCGAGTTCACGGTTGGTTACATACTCTGCTTTGTCGTAATCTATGTCCTGCATAACTAATTAGTATTCAACAAGTACAACCTTTAAACCTTTAGGTAAGCATTTCGCGGTAGACGAGTTCGACGTCTTCTTCGTCTAAGTCTATCTCTATCTGTTGTTTTCCTTTGATGTTTACTGCTTTCTCTATTCCGAGAACTTTTTTCGGCTTGTCGAACTTGAGGTGTTTGATGTCGGGGTTGTATTTTTTGAGCTGGCGTATGTCCCAGTCTCTTCCCGAGTTGAGTATTCTGAGGTCGTATCCTTCTACTGTTGCAAGGAATGCTTTGACTGCGTCCTCTTCATCTTCGATCTTAATGTACGCCTCTTCTTCGACCGGCCGTCCTTTCAAGCCATGCTTTTGTTCTCCGTCTACGGTGTAGGTGTCTACTCCTGGTGTTCTGCTAAGAAGCTCCGGGTCTTCCAGCTCAACCATTAGGTTACCGTTGTCTGTCTTTTCAATATGTTCGGTATGTCTTTCTAGGTTTTCTTTCAGTCTCTCCAAATTTTCCGTAGGTTTAACCTCTGCTCTCATAACAACTGTTTAAGTTCTCCAAACCTTTTATTTAGAAGCCTGTACAAATCTTATACGATGGGACTGTTTGATAACAACGATGAAGAAAGACGGAACGAAGTAGTGATTAACACTCCTAAAGAAGAGACTAACACACGTTTAAGTAAAGAGGTCAGCTCGAAGCTTTCTAAAGAAGAAAGCTCTGAAGATATAACATTAGAGGATGTACACGACCAGAACAAACGTATTATACAATTACTTGAAGAACTTAAAGGAGAACCATCAAAAGAACAACCAGAACAAGATGAGATAAGAGGTGGAATGAGTGAACTATTATGACAACGTTAAAGATACTGTAAGAAACAGTAAATCAGGATCCGGTGGCGGAGGATTCGACACACTGAAAGAAGCTGCTGCAGAAGAAGATATAGAAGAAGGTGATGATACTCCTATAGAGGTGCTTGAAGAAGGAGGTCTGAGAAGAGAAACCTCTAAAAAATCAGCTGAAGAAAGCAGTAAAACTGTTGGAGAAGAAAAAACTGGTTCAGCAGATCTTTCAAGTATAGAGGATAAACTAGATAAGATAATTGAGCAAAATGATGCTCTGATAGAGATTATGGAAAGTTTTAAGAGTTAAACAACTTTCACATTAATCTTTCTTCTTCCTTCCTCTGTGCTTTCAAGCTCTTGCTGCAGCTTTATCTCAAGTTCAAGTGTCTTGTAAGTGTTCCCTTCGTAATACTCCATTTCCAGTTCGTTCTGTTTGTTAGGCTCGATTTCTACTTCTTCTCTACCCTTGAAACTGAGTCCTACCTCTCCTTCTCTAATTTTTTCAGAGAAGCTTTTCAGGAAGTTAGCAAGTTCATCGTTTGAGAATTCAAATTCAAGCTCTACTTCTTCGCTTGGCATAAAACAAAGGTTTAACCTTAACAGTTTTATTTTTTAATGGTGGTTACGGTTTAAAATCTACTTGTTTTCCATTAATTTTCTTGCCAGAAAGTGGTCTTTTTCCTCTAGCTCCATAACTGCTTCAATGCTGAAGAGGTAGCCTACAGCAATCATGATAAGCCCGAGAAATGCTGGAGCTACGTTAAAGTACTGAGATAGCGGGTAAAGAGTAGCTAATAGTAGTACTGTACCTAGTACGAAGAGAGTGAATGATGCTGCTATCTCTTGGTTTGTACTCATCTTCTTTAATCCGAAACGGTCTTTTTCTTCTGTCATTATCTATCAAGCTGTGTTAGGTCTAAATCTGTGTTTTCTGGTTTGAATGCTGAAGGAAGGTTTACGTGGTAGCTTCCTTCGGTTTTTCGTATTATTAGAGGTATCTCTTCTAGTAGACGTGAGACGTTTATGGTGTAGACACCTTCCTCCTCTACTACAATTGAGTCTAGATCGAACTCCAATTTAATGTTTTCCTTTTCACTGATTCCGTCTTCCATCATCTCTTCGACATCAGACTTCAGCTCTTCGCGTTCCTCTTCGGATACGTCCTCTATATCATTTTCATACATGAACAGTGAGGAGCCGCATTCACAGCCGTTGATAAGTTCTTCAGAATCATCCTCGTATGTCCGGCTGCAGTTCATACATCTGTGAGGCATAAGTTTACTCCTCTTCCATCTTTGCAAGGAATGAGACTGAGTCTCTCTCCTCTTTTATTTTGTCCATTACGCGTGAGTTTCCGACGATTGTGATTCCTCTACGGTACTCTTCTTTCAGAACTTTGCTGTAAATAATATTTTTTGCTTTCTGGAGACGTGAGTTTCCTGAGTCGAGACCCATAAACTCTACTCCTGGGAAGTCCTCATCGATCTCTTCCATTGATTTCTGGATTAACTCTCTTTTCTCTTCAGGCAGCCATGACTCTTCTAGGACTAGTACGGCATCGTCTTTTACTTTTTCAAGCACTAGGTCGAGTTTATTGCTGAAATCTTCTGTGTTAAGTTTCTCCTTTGATAGGAACTCTATGGTTACTCCTTCTTCGCCCATTAACTTAACCTTTCGACTATTTCCTGATAAAGTTTGTCTATATTTTTGCCTTCTTTGGCAGAAATTTCTACTACCGGATGTTGTGGGAAGGCATCTCTGACTCTGTCAGGTTCTGCGTCTTCTTTATCGATTTTGTTTGCAAGTACAAGTATTGGTATGTCTTTTGCTTCAAGGTTGCCGATTATTGTAACGTTTACTTGTGTGTAAGGATCTTCTGTAGAGTCAAATATTACTAGGCAAGCATCTACATCATCTAAATATTTAATTGCTTCTACAATTCCTTTTGTAGCTTCTTTTGCACGTCCTTTAGCGTCATCTTCTTCTAATCCGTGTTCTGTGAAATCTTTGAAATCTACGTTGGTCGAGATTCCAGGCATATCAAGAAGGTTGATGTCTAAGGACTGTCCATCAGACTCTATCTCAACTTTCTCCTTTTTCTCTACGGCTCTTGTCTCGTGAGGTACCTCTGAGACGTTCGCCATCTCTTCACCTGTCAAGTCAATAGAAATCTGGTTAGCTAAAGTAGATTTTCCAGCGTTGGGAGGTCCATATATCCCTATACTAACATCGTCTTTTTCTGAATCACTGAAGAGGCTGTTGAAAAACTCTTTCAAACGCTTTATCATGTTGACACCGGATAATACTAAAAACGACACTTAGGTATAAAAACTATTTGCATAAACCCCCCTTATTACTGGTATCATATAGGGATTGAAAATAAAACGGTTAGGAAATAACAAAATGAATTATGAGGACTGAAAAAGGCGTTGTAATAGCGGCATATAAGCAGAACCATAGAAATCCGCGTTACACCGTCTTAAAACGGAAGAAAAACTGGGAAGGGTGGGAACTACCAAAAGGCCACTTAGAAGATGAGGACTATGAGAAAACAGTTCTCCAAGAACTAAGAGAAGAGACAGGTATAGAAGAAGATAAGATTAAAGCCATAGAAGATATGGAAAAACTTGTCGAATGGAGTTACAAAGACGATGGGGAGAAGGTTAAGAGGGAGTACAAAGCCTTCTTAGTTGAACTAGACAAAGATACGTATATCGATACCTCCAGCAATCCTCACGACGAACATGAGACAGGGCTTTTCCTACGGTTCAAAGATGTTGAAGACATGCTGACTTATGAACAGCATGTTGAAGTTCTAAAGAAGGCGCACAACAAGGTTTCCCAAGAGTAACTAACCTGTTTAAAATAGATAGAAACTAATTCTAAGAACATGCCAGAACAACTACTAGAGCTATACCAGTTTGAAGGATGCCCATTCTGTTCAAAAGTAAGACAAAAATTTACTGATTTGGAATTAGATTTTATCGCAAGATCTGTTGATCCTAACGATAGAACACGAGTCGAAGAAGTCAGCGGACAGACAGGAGTACCCGTACTCAAAGATCCTAATACAGACACAGTCATGCCGGAAAGCGACGACATAGTAGAGTACTTAGAAGAGCATTACGGTTGAAAAATCTCTATTTTCTCCATTTTCTATTCAAATTTTTTTAGCTGTTAATATTGATATTAAGATGTAAAGATACGGACCCTTGTTCTCCTAGAGTTTTTCGGTCGAAATTGGTTGGAGATCTAAGTCTAATCCCTTTCACTAGCTCTTAACTCGTTTTTTCCGAACAGAGTAATCAAGCTGTTTTAATTTTTTATTGGGCTCTTATTTTTCCCAAACGACTGATGTTAAAATAGATCAGGTTTCAGTTGGTAGGTTATGGGCATGAAAGTTGTATGGCATAGATATGATCTGAGGCTAAGAGACAACAAGGCCCTATCGGAGGCTGGAAAACAGGCTGTACCCGTCTATATTTTTGATCCAAAATGGCTTGAACATGATCTGGTTTCTGATTCAAGGATAGAGTTCGTCTTAGAATGTCTAATAGATATCAACCGTCAGTACCGGTCCAAGGGCTCTAGAATTAGTTTATTTTACGGAAATCCGATTCAGATACTAGGAAATCTAAAGTATGAAGGATACGAAATTTACTTCAACAAAGATGCCAACCATTTCCGACGAGAAATGGAGGAGAAAGCTCGCAAGAAGTTCAAAGGTTTCTCAGGAGACGGTGTAGTAAGAAACAAAGAGGGAACTAGAAGAAAATGGAAATCAAGTGCGGAGAAATACATTAACTCAAAACCTCCGGAGCTTCCTGATAGTTTTGAAGATAATACTTTAGATAGTCGGATAAAACTAGATGAAATAAGGGAAAGGCATGATTTAAAGCCGGAAAAGAAAAAATTTGGTGAAGGAGGAAGCAGAGAAGCTGGAAAACGTTTACAGAAGTTTCTGGACAACATCGAAAAATATCCTTCAAGTATTTCATCCCCACTAAAAGCTGAGAAAAACACGTCCCACCTCTCACCTTATATTAGATATGGCTGTATTTCTAGAAGACAGGCTTATCGACATGCAAAATGGAGGGCAAGAAACTCCAACCAGGCAGAGAAGCTTAAAATGTTTACAGACAGGCTTCTTTGGCACCTAAACTTCAGCCAGAAGGTGGAAGACAATCCTGAACTACACAAGCAAAGTGTAAACCCGGTATTCAGAGATTTAAATAAAGAGAATATAGACAGAAAGAAGATAGAGGCCTGGAAAAAAGGGAAAACAGGTTATCCGATGGTTGATGCTTCGATGAGAGCTTTGGTACAGACAGGCTGGATCAACTTCCGTATGAGGGCTATGTGCGCCACATTTTTCTCATACATACTTGAACAGTGGTGGAAAGAAGGCGCAGACTTCTTTTACAAGCACCTGATAGATGCAGATGTATCTATCAACTACTACCAGTGGCAGATGCATTCAGGTACAGTTGGAGTACACAAACATAGAATATACAACCCGGTCAAACAAATCAGAGACAACGATCCTGAAGGAAAGTTTATCAAGAAATACCTACCAGAGCTGAGAGCTTTATCTGCCAAACAAATAGTTAAGCCTTGGGAGATGACAGAAGAAGAACAGAAAAGAACAGGGGTCGAAATAGGTAAAAACTATCCTGCGCCTGTTGTAAACCATAAAAATAAAGCAAAAAAAGCTAGAAAATTCTTTAAGGCAAAGAAAGCAGAGGCTTACGCTGCGTTCAGAGATGATGAAGTCTGGAGGAAAGCTTCTCTAAGTCCTAGGCACGACAGAGAGAAGATACTAGAAAAAGCTTCCAATCAAAAAAGCCTTAATGACTACTGAATCTTTGAAATAAAATAGATTAGTTTTTTGGTTTTAACATTTTGAGGCTTTATTTCTTTTAATCAAAGTTTCGCTGGAAGGATCGAGATAACTTTATAGGAATTAGTAACTTGGACCGGCCCAGATTTGAACTGGGGATCTCCACCTTATCAGGGTGGCGCTTTAACCGCTAAGCCACCGGTCCTGTAGAAAAATTCGGGAATGGGCCCAACGGGATTTGAACCCGCGACGCCCGGCTTAAAAGGCCGGTGCTCTGCCAGACTGAGCTATGGGCCCGAGTAATACTCTTTGAGGAGTATTAGTTTCTTAAAGACTATGTTAAAGTTCGACGGTTTCGTGTTCGAACTCGCCGTACTGGATGTTCTCCAGCGATTGGTAAGGCACGAATATTTTTTCGGCCTTAACTCTATGGGCTTCCTCATCTTCGTTGATGATGTATGGTTTTTCAGCCCTTACTCCGAATTCTTCTCTCTGGATATCTTCCTCGTTTTCCAGTAAGAAGTCTCCTGAACTTGTTAGAAGTATAACGGAGTATTTTTGTTTCATTCTCTATTTCTTGCGTTGTTTTGTTTTCTGGAAGTCGTTCCGTTTGCTTGTCTTTCCGAATCCGCAAGCTGCACAGACTTTCTTTCTTAAGTGGTACGCTTTCTCACCGCACCGTCTGCATTTTCCGTGAGTTTTCTTATTGTTAATTCCTTTGTTCTTTCCCATTATAGTTCACCTATTCTGGGCTTACGAGGATTACGTTGTCTCCTCTAATCAGTAGCTTGCCGTAGTCGGTCTGACCTTCTCCGTCTTGTACTGATGCGTCTTCTAACCACATGTTTAGATGTAGGTCGAATGCTTTTAGGTTTCCTGAAACGGTTTGCCCGCCTTTTAGTTTTGCTATTACTCTGTCTCCTTTTGCAGTATCTAAGACATCTAAAGGTCTTCTACCACTGTCATCGTTTGCCATAACTTAAAACACCTGTATGAAACCAAATCCTTAAACAACTTATATAAACCTACCGCGGTTTCGTTTTTGAGAACCTAGTTCTGCCGGTCATTAACACTACTATTTTTTATAAAGTTTTGTAGATATTTTCCCGGTATGGCTGTATGGCAAAAAAGATCGGTACGTAAGAAGACCGGCGGAAGAACAAGACCGAACAGAAAATCAAAGAAGTACGAGCTAGGATCAGAGTTCACAGCACCTACTCTAGGAGAAGACTCCACAAAGGTAAGAACTACAAGAGGAGGAAATACCAAGAGAGCTGTGAAGAAAGCTGAAACAGCTAACCTTGCAGTTGACGGCGAAGTTAAGAAAGTCGAGATTAAGTCTGTAGAAGACAATCCTGCTAACCCTAACTACGTAAGAAGATCTCTACTAACCAAAGGAACAGTAGTAAACACTTCTAAAGGGAAAGCAAGAATAACTTCTAGACCTGGACAGGACGGCGTAATAAACGCAGAGCCTGTTGAGGAGTAAAAACTTATTTTTCTATAACTTTTTCCTTATTATTACTCGGAAATATCGTCTTTCTTTTATAGAAAACTACTTTGTGAGAAAATAAAGTTTAGAAAAGAGGGTTTGGTCACTTATCGCGGCCCTTTCAATTTTTAGAGCCTGTTAATTTGCCTAGCCATCGGGAAATAAAGCTCCCCTCATCTTCGAACTCTACCGGGATCTGACTGCCGGTATCGTCCAAGAACTCGGCTCTCATCATCATTCAACACGCCCTCAATCTTTATAAATGCTTCTCATCGAAAAGGTTTCTAAGCGTTCAAAACCGTTCATAAACGTTTCTGCGCTGTTTTTCGGGGTTTTCAGGTTTCCGGTTTATCTGCCGTATAATACTAGGAACAAGGTTTTCAGGATCCTCGCCTATGTAAAGTGCTTCTTCAGCGGCTTTACGCTCCTTTTTCGGCAGGTAGTCTAGAGACTTGGCGTATTCAACCATATTCAGAGTCTTGACTGAGCTCGGTTTATAAAGAAGCGGAGAAAGTTCCGTTAGTTCCGATAAAAAATAGTGCTATGACTGAAGCATATAGGTTCTCCAACGGCCTTCACCCTCGGAGTTAATCAGTCTGTAGTGGTCCATCTTACTCAGATACTTTCGGACCGTTCTCTTAACCTTGGGGTCTTCTACCTCATCACTGTACTCTTCGTAAAGTTCGCCTGGCTTGATCTCTCCATGCTCCTCAATTATTTCATAAAGCACGCTTTGATGTCTATTTAACTGATCTATAGATTTGGACTTGTTCTCCTCTTCAGCCGCAGGTAACGCATTTTCTATGACTTCTTGAGAGATTTCTTCAGACTCCTCTGCTTCAGCACGTTCTGCAGCAATTCTCAAAGCGTTTATAGCTATTCTTGCATCTCCATCAGCTCTATTACCGATACGGTGAAGCATAGATTTCTCTACTGCGTTATCTCTTAAACCCCATTTAACGCGGTCTTCTAGGATATCTACGAGCTGTTCTTTGGTGTATTCGGGAAACCGGACATGTTTGGTTCCTTCGAGAGAGGATCTTATACGGTCGTCAAAGTCGTATAAAGCAGTCTCTTTGTTGGCTATCATTATTAACGCGGTATTGCTTTCTCTGGCGAAGTCGTAAAGTATTCTTTCGTCTTCTATCTGGTCAACCTCGTCCAGTATGACTATGCTAGGTCTGTTCCCTACTTTTGATTTGAACTTGTCTACTAGTTCGTCTGTAGGTGTTCCTGTACGGTGTATGATATTGGTTCCGAAGTCTTGTAGCAGGTTGTAGTATACTTTGAACCGTGAGGGGTATCTCCAGCAGTTCACGCTTCCTGAGACAACGTTTGAGCTGTGTTTCTTTAGTTCGTCGACGACGTATTCTGCCATAGTTGTCTTTCCTGTTCCTGGAGGACCGTACAGAAGCATGTTTCTAGGTGTTCCATCGTCAAGTATAGGCTCTAAATTACGTTTTATCTCTGTTACCTGTGCGTTACGATGAACCATCCGTTTAGGTAGGAAGTCTGCGGTTAGTACACGTGCATCTTCTATTACGGTGTTTGGACGTCTCACGGAAAAACAGTACTTCCGCTAGTTTAAAAGTGGAGACCTTGTTATTCCGGTAGTTCCGGTAGATTATAGAGAAGCTAATATATTAATGAAGCTATTGCGCCATCTCATGCTCTCTTAATACTTTATAGAGTTCTTCACCCCATATCAGGTTTCCATACTCGTTGTAATGGTTGTCATATTCGGATATAACTACCTCTTGTCTCTCAGCTCTCCCTTTGTAGAACTCAGCCCACTCCACATAATCCCAGTCATTATCTTTGCTGTAAGTTTCTAAAACTGAGGAAAATCCGAAGTCGTGAAAATCACCTAGCATAAGGATTAAAACACTTGTTTCACTATCTAAATTTTTATCCAGACGTTCTAACCGGCTCAATAGTCTTGTCTGAAGTTTTTCATCAGATTTGGAATGTAGTTCATGAACGTACCTCAGCCATGCTGTTTCTCTTAGCTCTACGAGCTTTCTTTCTTCAGTAGCACTCATCTGCTCATAATTGGTATCCGACGGATCTTCAATATCGTTAAGCTTAGAATCTAGTTCGGAATCTTCTAGTAGCTCTATAAAAATCTCGTCTACTCTACTGTAGTTCGCTATATCATAGGAGGCAATGGCTAAAATAAGTATTTCTGCCTCCATACTATGTTCGTTCTCTTTATAGCGATCTATATGCTCTTCCAGTCCTGTACCAGGCATACCAAAATTTCTAACCTGAAAGTCATTCTCGTTAGATTCTAATTCGCTCTCTAAAACAGATGGCCAAGCCTTTTCTCTGTTTTCTAGGTTGTAACCTGCTGTGAACGAATCACCTAGAGCAATAATGGAGCCATTCTTTTCAGTCGAGCTATTAGACTCCATTAAGTATTCAAGTTCGTAGTTTCTATCGTAGTGTTCTTCGTAGGTTAAAACTTCCTGTCCGCTGTCTCCTACTAGAAAAAATATTATTATAGATACCTGTAGCAGAACAATTATACTGAAAACTTTTGTTCTCAATCTTACTTCCATAAATTTTTTAAGAGTTCTCGTTTCTATATATGTCTAAGGTTTAGTTCTAAGATATCTTCATCCCTTAGTTCATGCTCTTCTCCAACCTTTTGGTTAGGGAACTTTGAGCTTGGACCGGTCACGGTTGCTTTCTTGAAACGTTCTCTCATGTCTCCTGGAAGGTTGTCAAGAGCATCTTCTACTGTCGAACCTTCTCTAAGGATTAAAGGTTCATCCTTGTCCGGTTCGTCTCCCTTTTCTTTCATATAAACTCTGATTAGGCCTAGTCCCTCAAACATAAGGTCTTTGAGTTCATCTAGATTGGTTCCGTTTTCTGCAGAGATCAGTAAACCATATTCTTCCTCATACTCTTCTCTCTTATCTGACTCTATAAGATCTTCTTTGTTAACAACATCTACAGCCGGTATATATCTCCTGTTATCCATTAAGCCGTCGATAAATCTGTCAAGATCCATGTTCTCTCTTATAGTGACGTTTGCATTGACGTATCCGTTCTGATGCATGAGATCCTTTAACGTCTCATCATCGATATCGAGATCGACTGTTGAAGATATCTTTACGCCTCCCCTACCGGTTTTTTCCACCTTCATATCTGGAGGACCGGAGTTCATCCTTATTCCTACCTCGTATACCTCTTTCTTGATCTCTTCTTCTCTCATCTCTTCAGGATCAAGTAGAATCAGTATTAAATCAACGTTCCTTACAACGCTTAAAACCTGTTTTCCGCCACCTCTTCCGTCAGCAGCTCCGCCAATAAGTCCGGGAACATCTAGTATCTGTATATTTGCGCCTTTATGCTTCATCATTCCTGGATTAACATCAAGGGTGGTGAACTCGTAATGTCCAACATCGCTTTCAGCATTGGTTAGCTTGTTTAGAAGTGATGACTTTCCAACGCTAGGGAATCCTACTAATGCTACTGTCGCATCTCCTTTTTTCTCTACTGCATAGCCTGAAGTGTCTCCGGTTCCTTTCTGTTTCTTCTGTTTCTCTTCTTTTAACTGAGCTATCTGAGACTTTAATCGGCCACGTTCTTTTTCGGTAGCCTTGTTTTTAGGTGTCTTCTGTAGCTTCTCTTCCAGGCTCTGTATACGGTCTTCTATACCCATGGGAACTTGTTTGTATGGAAATACTTTTTCCTTAGCTTTTAAACTGGTTTACTTTGTAAAAATAGAGTTAAGAAAAATTAGGTGAGAGAGTGGTTAAAAACTTTGTTAAGGGAGTTACTCCTCTTCTACCATCTCTATATTGCCATCTCTTCCGATGTTGAGCTGTATATCATCAGCCCATTCACGGACGTAAGCTCCGGTGATGTGCACCTTTGCTCCTTCTTCGATAGCATCGATCTCTTCCTCCCATAGAGTTAGATCTACTGTTCCTGTATCATCTTCAAACCTTACGGTTGTGATTCGTTTCTGTCCGTAACGTGTTGATACTGCTCTAGGGTTTGGAAGTTCTGCGATTGTTCCTTCGATTTCAACGTCGTCGGCTTCAGGTGATAGTTCCTCAACAGTCATTTCAGTCATATCTTGTCCCACTAAACCGGAAATACTGTTGTGAACTTTAAAAGTTTACTGTTTTACAAGGGTTTAAACCCGTTAAAACATGTAAAATAAATTGTATGAAGCTACCTTGGAACAATAAAGAAGAGTTAGAGGATTTAGAGACAAAGATCAAAAGTCTTGAAGAGGAAAAAGAAAAACTTCAGAAAAGGTTTGATGCAGAGCAAGAGAGACGTAAAAAGCTGTCGCGACAGAAACAAGAAGCTGAAAAAGAGTTAAACAAGTTAAAAGACAAGCTCAGGTCTCTCAAACAAGTTAATGAAGAAGAAGAGGTAGAAGAAGGTTCAGAGTTCAAACAACTAGGTTTTGACAAGACTCTCCGTACCGTAACCAAGTTAGGATCTATGAAGTCGGAGGAGAAAGATATGGTAACAGTTTACTCTCCTAGTAAAATCCAGGAGCTTGAAGACCTGAAATCTCTTAAAAACTCTGTGAACCGAGAACAGTACAATAAAATCGAGGAAGAAAAATCATTTATCGCATTCCTCGACAAAGATACAGTAAACACGGTTATCAAAACAGTTCCTTTCTTCAGACAAGATCTAAACACTGGTTCAAAGTTCCGGACCAGCAGGTTAAACCAGTTTATACAAGAAGAGAAGTACTGGGCTCTAGTTTCTGCAGGAGAGACACATATCTATAAAGAGAGAAATGGAGAGGTAGAAGAGGTTGAAACCATTAAATCAAGAGTTGATAGAAAACATTCGAGCGGAGGATTCTCACAGGGACGTTTTGAAAGAAAGAGAGAAGAACAGATAGATAAGCATGTTGAACAGGTAGAAAACGAGATAAACAGCTTAGATCCCGTATACCTTCTAGGAGAAAAAGAGTTATGCCAAGAACTACCAGGCAGCTACTTAGGAGGTTTTGATCCAAACCGTAAGAGACCGGAACAGTTCTACCAGTTCCAGAAACTCAGCTTCTAAAAAAACTATATTAAAGTCTGGAACCTATCGGTGAAAACATGGATAATTCAGAAAAACGGATAAGACAGCTTAACCAGAGACTTCTAGAAAAGTATGGTGAGCCTGAACAGCCAAGAAAGATGTCAGGAATCGACTATGTTATCGAAACTATTCTCTCCCAGAACACTAACGATATCTCCAGAGACAAAGCCTTCAAGCGGTTGAAAGACAAGTATGGAGACGACTACAAAGCCATGGAGAACGCTGAGATAGACGAAGTTATAGAACCTATACGTGTCTGTGGACTAGGACCTACGAAAGCAGAGAGGATACAGAAAACACTTGAAATAATACGTGAAGATCAAGGAGGTTACTCTATAGAGTTTCTGAAAGATATGAGTGTTGAAGATGCTAAAGACTGGCTTACTGAAATCCCGGGTATAGGGCCTAAAACCGCTTCAGTAATCCTAGGATTCCATTTTAAGATGCCTACTTTCCCGGTTGATACACATGTACATCGGCTTGCAACAACGTGTATGAACTTAGTTCCTGAAGATGCTTCCCGGACCAAGACACATAATATCTTGGAGGAGAAGGTTCCTGACGATATCAAGTACCAGTTCCATATACTTTTGATTACTCATGGTAGAGAGGAATGTACTGCTAGAAATCCGGGCTGTGAGTTCTGTAGTTCAGATAAGTAAGAAGTATTTTTTTAGAATATGAAAAGGAGGAATAAAATTTATTCCTCGTTGTCTTCTAGTTCGTCTTGAAGTTCGTCTTGGACGTCGCCCATTGCAGCTTCTTGCTGTTCTTGCATCTCTTCAACAATCTCTTGTGCTTTCTCGTTGATTGTATCTTGGTCAACGATTCCTTCTTCCTGTAGTACGGATAGAAGTGCGTGAGTTGTTAGTTCTAGGTTTCCTAGTTTCTGCTGCATCATTTGCATCATTTGCTGTGCGTCCATCTGTGGTTGTTCTGTCATTAGTTATTTCACCTGAAAAGAAGATAACAGGATATCAACCTGTCACCCCTACACCTAATACATCCGATAACCCTCAACTTTTATAAATAAGGGCAGTTTTATAGCGGTGTTCGAGCACCACACGCCTGGCATTTCATGATCTCGACACCTTTCTCTTTAGTCAGTTTAGTATCAGGTCTTGAACATTCGCCGCAGAAAACGTAGTCGTCAGCATAACTCTCAACTTTTCTCTGAACGTTTCCACGTCTAAACTCTCCGTTTAGAACAAGCTCTTTGCCTTCAACGTGTCCGGCGGTACCTAGATCATTCTGGATATACTTAGAGAAATGTTTCTCATCTCTTCCAAACTTAGAAGCGATATCTGAAAAGTTTACAATTATCGTTTTTGAACCATCCTTACGTGTATCAACTTCAGGCATCTGGAAACGGTCTCCGCTACCAAGGTCTTCTGCCTGCTCAATACCTTTATCTAAAAGTTCTTCGTAATCAGTCATAACTCAAGATTAAAGGTGAAGATTCTTAACTTGGTGTGATTACTTCCAGTCTTTTCCTTCAAGAAGCTCACTGAAATGTTCGAAATGATCTATATCCATCTTTCCAGATAGACTTACTGTGGGTAGAGGACCTACTTGTCCTCTCAGTCTAACCTTGGCTTCTTCGCCGTAGCTTACTGCTAAATTTATATGGGTGAAAGGCTCGTAATCGAAGAACTCTCTGAGCTCGCTTTCATCAAATGTTTCTAAGCTTCTAGGATGTAGAAGGCCGGCCGTAGACCCTGTTACTTTGTAGTTATAGGTTTCAGGTATCTTCTCAAGCTCTTCTTCAAGCTCGTTGATACTGTAAACCTTTTTTCTTGCAGTGTAAGTCATTATTTACAGCTTCTTAATTTTTCCTGGCTGTGGTTCGTAGAAGGTTCCTTCGCTTAGCAGTGAGTTGATTGTTTCTTCCATCTCTTCTTCGCTTCCTTCGATTTCTTCTGCGATGTCGCTGTAGTCTGCTCCGTCTCCTTCATCTAGTTTTTCTACTGCGTCGATGATCTCGATTTCTAGATTGCTGTTTGCTTCAGGGTTTCCGGTATCGAACTGTTCTCCGAAAGACTGTAGTAGTGAGTCGACTTCATCTTCGTCAAGTTTTCCAGCCATCTCTTTCTCGATTTCTTCTTGGTCTTTACCGCTTTCTTTTAGCTGTTTTACTGTGTCTCGGACCTGTGTCCATTCTTCCAGTGTTTTTACGTGTTTTAGTTCGTGCAGTAGCTCCTTTTTGATATTCCGTTTTTCAAGGATTTCTGCGTTCATGTAGATCTGTCCTTGGTACTCCCGGACTTTTCCAATCGCTTCAACTATATCGCCTACTTCGAACTCTTTGAGCATATCCATCTCGTTGAAGAACTTGAGCTGTGTGGTATCGGTTCCGTCGTCGACGGTTATGGATCCGTAGGTTTCGTCTTCGTTCATGAAGGTGTCGACTACTGTCCCTACGATTCTTGCTCTTGAGAATCTTCTTCCTTCCGGTGTCAGAAGGTAGTTGGGTGTGAATCCTTCTTTTTGGAAGTATTTTCCTGAGTTGAGTTCTTTTGCGTTAGCTAGTTTAGCGGTTTGTCTTTTCTGTTGTGCCATAGTATTTTGTCTCGTGGTTTATTCTTTTGAATATTTTTTAGATTCTTTGTATATGTCCTTGTTCAGGTTCGAATAGCTCTCCATCCCTTTTCAGTCGACTTATGACTTCTTCTGCCTGGTCTTCTGGTATCCCTTGTTCTTCAGCTATCTCAAGTACTTTCTCAATCTCTACTGATCCGTCTCCAGCCTCTGACTCAATTATCTGCTTGACAGACTGTAACCGGTTTCTTTGGCTGCTGGATACTCCGGACTCGACCATGTCGATATCGAACTCTCCTGTTTCCGGGTCAACTCCTACCTGTTCCAGACAGTATGTTAGGATGTCGATTGCTCTTTCTGCGTCTTTTACTCTTACTTTGTCCTGTAGTTCTGCTCTTGCTGAGGCTTCTGCTACACGTACAAGTGCTTCAAGCTGTCTTGCTGTTATCGGTACACTTTCTCCTGCTTCATCACTTCCTCTTGTACGCATACTTACGTAGAATTCCTGTATTTTATCTGCTGCTTCTTGCGTTAAGTCCGGTCGGAAGTTTTTGGAGTAAGCAACATACTTTCTTAGTTTTTCTTGAGGTATCTCTGCATCAGTCTCCTCAGGGTTAATATGGTTCTTCAGGACCTGTGAAGATAGTTCTGTATCTTTGTCTTTGTCCGGTTCGTCTTTTACAGGGAATATGAAGTCGAAACGTGACAGTAATGTATCTCCAATACTTATCTGTTGTGGTATTGGTTCGTAGGGATCGAAACGTCCGTATTTAGGGTTTCCTGCTGCTAGTATAGATGTTTGAGCATTCAGTGTTGCCTGGATATTTGCTTTGGATACAGAGATCTGTTGCTGTTCCATTGCTTCGTGGAGGCTGGAACGGTCTTCTTCTCCCATCTTATCGATTTCGTCGATTACAGCCATACCTTTGTGTGCAAGTACTACTGCTCCTGCCTCTAGTTCGAACTCTCCGGTTGACTCGTTTCTTATAACGGATGCTGTAAGTCCTGCACCCGTACTGCTTTTTCCTACTACGTAACGTCCTTTTGGTGCTAGCTCTCCTGTAAACTTGAGCATCTGAGATTTACCGGTTCCTGGCTCTCCGATTAAAAGCATGTGTATGTCTCCACGGCTTTTCACCCCGTCTTCACGTGTCTTTTTTACTCCTCCGAAGATCTGGAGCGCTATCGCTTCTTTGATCTTTCTGTGGCCGAAGATACTTGGTGCTATAGAATCTGTTATCCTTTCAAATATATCGTCGTCTTCCGCCATTTGTTCTATCTCTTCTTTCTCTTCATCAGTTAGTACCAGTTCTTCGAACTCCATCTGAGTTGGTTCGAGATAGTTGGCTTCCATATAGATATCGTACTTTTTAGAGTTCTTCTTTAATGGTCTCTCTTTTAGAACACCGGTTATTTCTGCTACGTTTCCGGGGATAACCTTTTTCTGGAACTCTGGGTCGACTAGATCGCCTTCAAGTCTTACTTGGAGCGATGAAGGCTGTTCGGATCCGTCACGTGACTCCGGGTTTTCTTCTACAGTGATTAGCTGTGTGTCAGTCATCTTCTTTTCAATTACTTCGAACTTTCTGGAGCCGCAGTCACATTTGTAAGGACTTTTTAGCTGTGAGGAGTCCTGTTCTTTTTCGTACCTGTCTCCGCACTGTGAACATTCGAATATTGCGGAAACTACTTCTGGTTTAACCTGTGATGCTCGTTTAATCATTCCTTCTATAGGTGTAAACTGGTTGAGATGTTCTGAACGCAGGTTTTTCAAGAGGACAAAGTCTTCTTCGGGCATATGGGTGAAACGGATCTTAAACTCTTCGTCCGGAACGATATCTACGCCTAGTACTCCTTCTTCTGCGGCATCTAAAGCGGATTCCGGATTGTCTTTCAGGTATTCTGCGAGTTCGACGTTGAACAAGTCTAGCTCTTGGAAGTCTACTACTATTGATTTCTCTCCTTTCTGTACTGCGTCAGCTACTTGTTCGTAACATTTCTCAGAGAAAAACTCTTCGAACTCATTTACTGCTCCCCCATACTCCATAGTCTATACTTGATTGGTAAAGCTGAAAAAGTTATTATATTTTCATACAATAAAAATCAGGATTCAGTACTTATCTCAAGTAACTTTGTGAAACTGATATAATATCTAAAAACCTTCTTGAGTAAAACAGTTGGTATGTCTGAAGAACTATTATCTGATGAAAAGGTTAGAGAAAAACTGGAAAATCTTACAATATGGGGTTTCGAGAACGATAAACTTGTTACAAGAGTAGAGTTTGAAAACTATAAGGAGTCTGTTTTCTTTGCAAACACTGTTTTTGCCGTTGCTGAAGCAGAGTTCCACCATCCTAAAGTAGTTGTGGAGTACGGTGCTGTAGAAGTTGATTTATGGAGCCATGATGTTGGAGGCGTGACTGAAAGAGATATCAAACTGGCTCAAAGAATCGAGGAGAAACTTTCGGAGATAAAATGGAGCTGATAACGTATCAGAGTTCCTGAAGACGCCGACAGAGACTTCACAGCCGGAGCATTTATTGTTAAAGATGAGAAAGTGCTGTTGTTGAAGCATAGAAAGCTTGGTTTCTGGGTTCAGCCAGGAGGACATGTAGAAGGTAGAGAAACTCCTGATGAGGCTGCTGTAAGAGAGGCTAGAGAAGAAACAGGTTTAGAAGTCGAGATAGTGCAAAGTTACTTACCCAAAACTGATTTTGAAAGAGCAGAGGATCTGCCGCAACCCTTTAATGTAAATCTTCACCCTATAACTGAGGATCACTATCACTGTGACTTCCAGTATCTATGCCGAGTAACAGAAAAGACGGAGGAAGATCCTGAGTATGAGAGCGAGGATGTAGACTGGTTCTCTGCAGAAGAACTAGACGGTGTTGAAATGCCTGAAAATGCTAGGATAACTGCTTTGAGAGCTTTGGAAGCTGCGGATTAACGAGTGTCAATTAAGCGGTCTTCGGAAATTGTTTTCTTATCTTCAGCGTCTTTCAGCATCTTGTGTCTATTCTTTTTTCTCAAATCGAGTTTTTTAGCAGCATCTATTTTGTAGAATTTTGTGTCTATAATTTCGTTTTCGGTGTCAGGATTACTTTCTCCTTCACCTACTATCTCTGAAAGGTATGTGAATACTATTACGTCTTCTCCTGTTCTTGCGCTTTCCTCGAAGTATATGGCTTTGAGTTCTTTGGGCTCTATTATGTGGCCTGTTTCTTCTAGAACTTCTCTCTTAACTCCTTCTTTAGGTTTTTCGCCTTCTTCTAGTTTGCCTCCAGGAAAGTCCCATAATCCTTTAACGTGTTCTTTGCCTTCCTGTACTAGAAGTATTTCCTCTTCTTGGTTTCTTACTATTGCGGCGGCTGCTAGAATTGTCATTTTTAAAATAAAAATAGGAGAAATGGATATGTTTTTCTAGAGAGCTCCGATTTCTCGGAGGTTCTCTTTTAGTGCTTCGATTCCGTTTCTAACGTCGTCGTAGGTTCTTCCTCCTGTACAGACAATTCTGCCTGATGAGAACAGTAGGAATACTACTTTCGGTTCGTCGATACGGTATACTAGTCCTGGGAACTGTTCTGGTTCATACTCTGTTCCAACTAGTTCGAATGCTATCCTGTTTAGGTTGAGTGTGTGTTCTAGCTCTGAGGATGCAACCATGTTCTGTACTGTGATTTCTGGCTTGTTTGGGATATCGATTTCTGCTTCTCTTAGTTCATCGATAATCTTGTGTACTGCTTCCTTTGCCATGTCTGGGCTCTGGGTTCCTGTACATACTACTTTTCCTGATCCGAAGAGTAGTGCTGCAGCCTTCGGTTCTTCTAGTCTGTATACTAGTCCTGGGAACTGTTCTGGTTCATACTCTGTGTTCTCTAAATAGATTGCTATCCTGTCTAGAGGCATTCTTCTGTCTAGGGTTGTTGATGCTACTACGTTCTCAATTTTTATACCGTCATCGTCGTCGAAACCTTCTTCGCTCATTTTTAATACCACCTTAGTGTGAGGCTGACTCTGAAAAGAGAGTCCTTTTAAATAGCCTATATAGGTCCATTTAAAAATGAACTCTTTTAAAAGGTGTGATTACAGCAGCTCAAGGATTAACCTACATAGCTTTCAATAATTGTATAAAAACAGGACGTCTGTATTTTTCTTAAGAAGATGGACAAGACTACTAGACAGACAGTTCTTTTCATATCATTCATGTCTATGCTGGTAGCGACCTTCTTGTTCCTGTTTGTCTACTCTCCAGAACCTCTAGATATCTACAGACCTAGTGCGGAAGACATTATAGAAGGCTCACTGAACTTCTTGGAATGGGTAGGAGACACAATAATAGCTATCTTCAGAAGTATATTCTAAAAATTTAAGAGAAAAAATATGTTGAAACGGTTTTTACTTACCGCGGTTGTCGTTAGCTCTTTGAGAAGGTCTTACCTTTTCAGCTCCCTTACCTTTGTTTCTAAGTCCTCGGGACTCTTTAGCTGAAGGTGTCAAACCTCTTTCAACTCTGTCACGTTTCTCTGTTATCCAGTTGAGATCATCATCGTTCTGGATTTCAGATGCTTCAGGGTCAACCATGATTACTTCGAACCATTTGTAGTTACCGTCTTCGATAACCCAGTAAGAGTCTAGTACTTCTAGGTTCTTGTACTTCTTAGAAGCTCTCTCTTCTGCAATAACTTGCTTAGACTTTTTGGAAGAGTAACGGTTCTGTCCTGCAGTTCTTGGTCTTCTTCCGCCGGAAGGTCTTTCTCTTTTGCTTCCCCCTTTCTTTACACGAGATCTTATTACTTTAATACCGTTTTTAGCTTTGTATCCTTTACTTCTGGCTTTTGGTATCCGTGTCGGGTTTTCTGATTCAACTAAAGATTCTTCTTGTCTCCATTCGACAAGTCTCTGCTGCCATATCTCGTCGAGATTCTCTTTCGGTTGTTCGTACTGTTCCCGAGCATATTTGTAGTAACTCATTTTTTGTAGCCTCTTACAACCTAAAAATGACAGGAAAATATTATAAACTCTATTCAGGTTTACCGTGACTTTTTTGCTGTTACGACTCCGAAACACATAAAACATAGATGTGTTATTATTCCGATGTGATACTATGCATCCAGCTATAAAAATTGCTTTTGGAGCCTTGATGGTAATCATCGGCGTATTCAGTTCAGTAACCTTCTGGGAAGAGCTACTAACATTAGTCCAGGCAAGTATCGGGCCACTACTGGTGCTTGTAGGTGCCTTTATAGTCTGGCTTGAAAGCGACGAACTCAAGATGAGAAGAGAACAGAAAAAACAACAGAGAAAAGGTTTTGAGAAGTTCGCAAATGAGTCAGATCAAAAGAAGGAAAAGAAAGAGAAGAAGGAGAAGAAGGCTGCTGAAGAACCTGAAGAGCAAGAAGGACATACCTGTTCTGACTGTGGAAAAACTTTCGACACTCAGAGAGGTCTAAGCATCCATCGGGCACAGAAACACAAATAACGCAGCATAAAAGCTGCAAAGATTTATTTCTTTATTTTCTTATTGGCTATCGTATAGACTCCTTACTTTCTCGACATTATCAGCCTCGTTCTTATCTTCTCGAAACTGTTTAAGTCTAGGGAAACGTAGAGCATATCCTGAAGAGTAGTTTGGAGATTTCTGTATCTCTTCGTACTCTGCTTCCACAATAACGTCAGGCCTGATTTTTATTTCCCGGCCTTCTTCTCTAACTATTAAGGGTTCTAAACGTTCGGTGAGCTCTTCTAGCTGCTCGTCTGTCAGCCCGGTAGCCATCTTACCGACTTCTAGGTACTCGTCTTTCTCAGGACTGTAACAGCCAAGCCTTAGACTTCCTATCCAGCCTTTTCTTCGGCCTTCTCCCCATTCTCCGCCTATGATCGCGAGATCAAGAGTCTCCATAACAGGTTTCAGTTTAACCATGTAGCCTACTCGTGACCCGGGCTTGTACTTTGCGTCCTGTTTCTTCATCATTATTCCTTCGTGTCCTTCACTCAGGGCTTTTTGCTGCATAGATGTAACTTTCTCTTCTTTGTCGGTCACTGTCCTGTCCACTAGTCTCAGCTCTCCTTCGACTTCTTCCACTATTTCTTCTAGCTTTGACCATCTCTCAGTATACTTTTTGTCAAGAAGAGACTCTTCGGAGTAGATGATATCAAAAGGTCTGAGTTCTACAGGTATCTGTTTTTCCAGTTTCTGGATATCATACTTTCTCTTTATCCTCTTCGATAGTTTCTGGAACGGAATACTTGAACCGTCTTCAGGATCGTAAGCAACTACTTCGGTATCGATAATACAGTTGCAGGCTTCCAGATTGTTTTTAGCAGCTCTAACTATATCCGGGAACTGTTTGGTAACATCTTCCAATCTGCGGGTGAAAACCTTTACCTCCCCATCTTTTACGTGTATTTGAGCTCTCATTCCATCATACTTGTAATCGATAACAGCAGGTTTTCCAACGGTTTCAAAGCCTTCATCTATAGTATCTACTTTTTTTGCTAGCATAGATTTTATTGGACGGAAAACCTGTATTTCTATTCTTCTGACCTCTTCAATACCTTCGGTACAGGCCTTTGCCACCTTTGAGAAATCGGTAGAAAGATCGTAGGCTCTTTGAATATCATCTGCATATTCTCCGTCAAAGAATGCTTCAGAAAGTGCGTCTCGTACTATGCCTTCTCCTACGCCCAGTCTCAGATTCTGTAGGACTGTTCTTGTTATATAACGTGCTTCTTCAGGACTTGCTGAAGATATCAAGTCGGCAACATGCTTCTTTTTTGTATCCATGTCGACGGAGTCAAGACTTTTTTCGCTCATTTTCGCTACTTTTTCAAGTCTTTGAAGCACTTTCTCTACGGTAAGGTCTTGGGACATTAGTCTTTGCTGGGTCTTGGTTTCGACCATTTCCTCTGCTACTATTCCAAGATCTCCTTTGTCTCTCCAAGCATCTTCTACGTCTCCTTTGCTTTTACCGGTTGCCTGGCTTATGATCTCTACCATTGTCTTACTGGAGATACCGAGATCAAGATCCTTCCATTCTGGGAACGGACGTCCCATTGCAAGCAGAACTATGTCTTCAATATTTTTTTCTGAGTCTTCGAAAAGTTCGGCTAGTATACTTGTTTTTTCGAGAGTAGACTGGGTTTCTCCGAGTCTGCTGTAGGTTTCAACCAGTTTTGAGTACTCCATGTTGAATAGTTTCTGAACTGAAATGTTTAAACAGTAGGCTCTACAATAAATACTTAGTTAGATGAGCACTTTCGAATCCGTGATGGAGTTATCTTCATTTGAGACTTGTAGGAAAGAAGTTATATCTAGAAAAACTATAGGAAGAATTCTGGAGGCAGGTAGACAGGCTCCTTCTCCAGGAAATGTTCAGTCTTTAGAGTTTATAGTAGTTGAAGATGAGGATAGAAGAGAGATGCTTTCAGAGTCTGTAAATGATGAGAGAGTTGCCGAAGCACCTACATCAGTTATATTGGTGGAGGATGTTGATAGGATGACGAGGCATGTAGGCCATGATTTGAGTCAAGAGTTCTGTAATGCTGAAGTCGCGTGTTCTGTTCAGAACATGCGTTTAACAGCTGCAGATGAAGGTATATCATCTTGTTGGATAAGCGGTTTTGACGAGATGGTTGTTGCTGACCAGTTCAGTGTGCCTGACGGTAAAACGCCTTTGGCTGTTGTATCTTTCTGTTATACGGATGATCCTGTGAAGAGACCTCAGAAGTTTGGTTTAAACAGTGTTTGTTTCTATGATGAGTATGGTAACCAGGTAGGAAGCGTTTTTGATGACTTTGAGTTTCCGGGAATAAAGGAGTCGAGTGAAGTCTATGGTAAGAAGGCGAAAGGATTAACCGATAAGTTGAGGAGAAAAGTAAGGGAGTTTTTATAAATATTAAGAATAAAGTATTGTTTACCGGGTAATAGTAAACCAAGTTCTGAAAAGTTACAGAACCGCATAAGGTTTATAACTACCCGTAGAAAACGATTTGTTAAAGAACGGTGTAAAAAACAATGGTTGCGAGCCAAGAGACGCTAGACAAGCTTGAAGATATCGGATTGAATATGTACGAAAGGAAAATTTATTCAGCTCTATTAGGAAGAGGTGTATCAACAGCTGGTGAACTGTCAGAGATGACAAACGTACCTCGATCAAGAGCGTATGACGTACTTGAGTCTCTTGCAGAGAAAGGCTTCTCTGTAATCAAATCTTCGCAGCCAATGGAGTATGTAGCAATCCCTCCACAACAAGCAATCGAAAACATAAAGAAACAGCACCAGAAAGAACTAGAAGAAAAACTAAACAGACTAGACAACTTCAAAGGCTCAGAAGCCGTAGATGAACTAGAAAACTTATACGACCAAGGATTAGAACTTGTTGAACCTGAAGAAATGTCCGGATCACTGAAAGGAAGACATCAGATCCAACAACATATGGGAACAATGTTCCAAGAAGCTGATGAAAGTATCAAAATGGTTACTTCTGAGAAAGGACTCAAAGACCTACATGACAATCATGCAGACTTCCTTGCAGAAGCTAAAGATAAAGGAGTAAACGTGAGAATTCTAGCTCCAGTATCAGATAATAACAAAGCAGAGTTTGAAGAACTAAGCCAAGTAGCTGAAGTAAGACACATGGAGCATAAAGAAGAGTTCAATGTTCCAGAAGGAAGCTTCGCAGTAATCGACAACGACGCACTAACAATGTCAATGACTCATGAAGACGTCCACCAGACACAGGACACAGCATTCTGGACAAAAAGCGGTCACATGGCCGACAACATGATGGAGCCAGTATTTGACATGCTCTGGCACCACTCCCAAGATCCTAAGTAAGTCCTAATACTTTTTTCCACATATCCTTTTCTATTTAATTTAGCTTTCTAAGAACCCTACTATACTTTGATAGAAGAAATAAAATAAGAAAAGTAATTCTCGGGTTTATTTACCCAAGTCTTGAGCTTAGATGGTATTCTTGGAACAGGTTAAGACCTGAATCAACAAACAGAAGATCTAAGAAGTTAAACGGTTGCTCAGTTTCAACTTTGAAAGTACTAAGCTCTTTCTCTGTCATGTTCTCTGCTTCTGCAACAGCTTCGTTCTGCCGTCCAAGAGTATCAACCATGTTGAGCTCTTCTGCTTCAGATCCTAGGATAACTCGGCCTGTTTCAATCTCTTCAAGATCTTCTTCAGTTATGTTACGTTCCTGTTCTACAGTTAGTAGAAACTCTTCATGTACTTGGTCTATCAGGTTTTCAAGTACTTCTAATTCTTCATCAGTAGCGTTTTGGAACGGAGATCCGACCTCTTTGTACTCTCCTCCTGTCACATTCACATAGTTTATACCGTAGTTGTCAAGCAGTTCTGAGAACTCTAAGTAAGATCCTGTTACGCCTATGCTTCCTGTTAAACTTGCGGAGTCTGAAACTATTTTGTCACATCCTAGGGATGCTAGATAGGCTCCTGATGCCGAAACGTCTCTGAAACGGCATACTGTAGGTACTTCTACAGAGTCTATTGAGTCCATAACTTCTTTGGAGGCTACAACTGCTCCTCCTCCGGAGTTCCACTCGTATATTATCGCGTCCGCACCTTGTTCTACTGCTTGGTCGTTCAGTTCATCTACTCTTTCAGGAGTAATAGCTTCTGATCCGAAGCCTCCGCTTGAAGGCATTATCTGGCCGTCCATTGAGATTACTCCGGCCTGTCCTTGGGCAGCGTCCCAGTTGTCCCAGCTGCTCCAGTCCCAGTTTAGAAATGCGGTACTTAATCCTGTTAACATCAGTAAAATCAGTATTATAGCGTACTTTCTCATACAAAATGTTTAGTGGTTGTGTCTCTTTTTAACTCTTGATGCATATCTCAACCATATGACTAGTTTAAAACAGATCTCCAGGAAGATAATTGAAGATATAGAAAGCTCAGATATAGAGTCCAAAGACGATATTGAACAGAAAAAGAAGCAGTTGTGTCGGGAAACCTCTTTTGACGGTATGCCTAAGAACAGTGATATACTCAGGTTTGTTGAAGATGATGAGAAAAAAGCTAAGCATCTCTTGAAGACAAAGCCTATGCGTACAATATCTGGTATCGCAAACATCGCAATAATGGCACGTCCCGCTCCCTGTGGCGGAGGATGTATCTACTGTCCTAAAGGAAAGGATGCTCCTCAAAGCTATACTGGTAAGGAGCCAGCGACAAGAAGAGCTATCAGAAACAACTACGATCCTTTCAACCAGGTACATGATAGACTGAACCAGTACGAAAAAAACGGTCACTCGATCGACAAGTCCAAGCTTATCGTTATGGGAGGAACCTTCCCGTTCCAAGATCCGGACTACCAGAAAGAGTTTTTGAAGAGAGCTTTTGACGGCTTCAACACTTATAGAGAGGGTGAAGAGTCTGAAACACTTGAAGAAGCACAGAAACAGAACGAAACCGCAGAGATAAGGAACGTTGGAGTAACCTTCGAAACAAGACCAGACATCTGTGAGACAGAACATATAGACAGGATACTTGAGATGGGGGGAACCCGTGTAGAGATGGGTGTACAGACCATCTTCGATGAGACACACGAGCTTACAAACAGAGGTCACGGAATGGACAAAGTGGTTGAGGCTACTAGAAAACTGAAGAACGCAGGCTTCAAAGTATGTTACCACTTAATGCTGGGTCTTCCTGGAGAAGATTATGAAGACGATATCAGGAAGTTTGAAGAAGTATTCTCTGATGAAAGGTATCAGCCTGATGAGATCAAGATATATCCTTGTGAGGTAATCCAGGGTACAGAGCTTTACAGACGTTATGAGGAAGGAGATTTCGATCCTATAAATGATGAAGAAGCTAAAGAACGACTGAAAGAGGTTCAGAAAAATATTTTACCGCCTCATGTACGCGTAAAACGAGTTATGCGTGACATACCTTCAACAGAGGTTGATGCAGGACCACAGCTAACGAATATGCGGCAAATGGCGCTACAAGAGCTTCATAAAGAAGGAGAAAGATGTAGGTGTATCCGCTGTAGAGAAGTAGGCCACGTAAAAAGAACACATGATCTTGAACCAGAGAACGCTGAGCTTGTGGAAAGAGTCTATGATGCTTCAGGTGGAAAAGAGTTCTTCTTAAGCTATGAAGATACTGAAAAAGATATAATCATAGGATTCCTGCGTTTAAGAGCTCCTGAACAGAGTTTCCGTCCGGAAATAGATGAGAACTCGCTTATAGTAAGACAGCTGAAAGTTATGGGGAGCTCAACAGCAATAGGTAAAGAAGGAGAAGTACAGCACCAAGGATACGGAACCAAACTGATGAAACACGCTGAAGAAAAAGCCAGAGAGCTAGGAAAGGACAAGGTTGTTGTAATCTCTGCTGTAGGTACCCGTGAGTACTACAGAAAGTTTGGATATGAGAAAGAAGGACCTTACATGGTTAAAGATATAGAGTAGTTAGAAATAGTTCGCCTATAGTTTCTCAGATTGATGGTCTTGATAGGGCATAAAGTCTGTATATTTGACTAGGTTAAGGTAGAGTGTTAGAAAAAGAAAAAGTGTTGGTCTCCCCTCCCGTTGAGGAGACTAACCGATGAAGTTCTAGTTGGAATGGTTTGTCTTCAAGCTCTGCCACTTTTCTGAAAACTCGTCTTTCATGTGTTGGAGTACTACTTTTTCCTCGTCGCTGAGTTCATTTGATTCAACTATATTTCTGTAAATCTTGTATGGATGGGTTGGCACATCTCTATTCATGTTATCCTTGAAGTCCTCTTCGAATTTGTGCCTATGCTGTTTTACCATCTCTTGAAATTCGCCATTGTCTTTCCATTCATCGGCGAGCTTCTCCTCAGTACTTTTACCGATGTCCCACAGGCTCGCCATATACTAGAGTGATGTAAAGTAACTCTTTTTAACATTTTGATTATAGAAAGTTTAAAGACGCGAATAAACAACTCTATGTTGTTTTTAACACGTAATAACAGTATAAGGGTTGTAAAAATTATTTTATATTCATAGCAGTACTTTAAGGAAATTAATGTCCGGACTCTATAAGATCTTGAGAGACAGCTTAACTCTTCTAAAAGAGAAGCCGGTAATCTTTCTACCGAAGCTTTTCTCTGCTCTCGTAGGTTCTCTATGGTTTATAGGACTGGTGAGCGGCAGGATAAGCTTGCTTAATCTTCTACTCTTGTTCGGCCCTATTTCTATTATCGGTGTTCTAGCTTCTCTAATGGTTGCTTCAATGGTTAAACAAGGAGATATAAGTCTGAAAACATCTTTCTATATAGCTTTATCCAAATGGAGGCAGTCGTTACTCCTTATTATAGCTTTCTCTATGATGGGTTTCCTGATTTCATTACCTCTTTCTATAGGGATTTACTGGTATCTAATCACAGGCAGTAGTATAATTCTTACTTCCGCAGCTATCATAACTATCTCGCTTATGTTTGCATTTGTTTTTGCATCCTACTTTATACCTATAACAATTTTAGAAGAAAAAAACTTTAGATCAAGTATTAAAGAATCTTTGAAGGTGTCTAAGTCCAGACCTAAAGAAGTAACTCTTCTAACACTGTTTTCATTTCTTCTTTTAGGATTAACAACGGCTTCAAACGAGTACTTAGAAGCTTTAGGTTATATAGGATTTTTGCTAGGAAGATTAACTTCTTCTATAGCTACAACCTATATCTTTGTTGTCTCACCTAAATACTATCTCGAAGTTTAGCTTCTAAGTGTTTCTACAAGCTTTTCAGCAGCTCTTTCCGCTCTACCATCACTGTTCTTTATTATCTGTAGGTAGGCTCCGGTCAGTACTGATCCTGCTGCAGCCATTTCCCGGGCTACTTTCCGGTACTCATCTATCTCTTCTACAGAGTCATGTTCTCTGCTCCGGCCTTCATCGCTTGTACTTCGGGAGTAGATCTCTTCTGCTGAAGCATCTAGAATTATTATTTTTGAAGGCTTCAGGTTCGCGACTGTCCATTTGGGAAGTCCTGGGATATATCCGAAAGGCGATTTTATCGCTGCGTGAGTATCGACTAAGACGTCTTGGTCTTCAGAGTCTTCAACTATTGATTCTGCGGCAGTCCGTTGTATTCTCTTGTAAGTATCGGTATCCAGTTTTTTCATGTCGTCTCTGTGTTCAACTAGGCCTTCTTCTTTCGCTACTTCGATCATTCTATCTCCATAGTTGATCACTTCATAGTCTTCGTCAGAAAGAAGCATTGCTTCTTCTATAACTGTTGATTTTCCTACTCCTGATAACCCTACCACAATATTTACTTCGCTCAAAGTTTGTTCACCTTTCCTTCTGTATGTTAAGTTTGTCTCCTAAGTAATTTAACCATTTTTCATCTCTCACAACTGTTTCTGAGAAACTGTAGTCCTCAATCTTCTCCGCCACGTAATGAGGTATACCTTTCTCTTCAAGATCTTCCGAGAGATAATGTTTCAGAAACTTTTTCGCATCCGTAAACTCTCTATCTGTCTTGGCGTAAAGCCGGGTATCTTTGATATACGTATTGCTGTACTTTGAAGTAAACTGGCTTATATGGTTCTCTCCATGGAAAACACTAGGTCCTTTGACCTCTTCAGTCTTAGGAAGCTCTCTATCTATCTCAAAAAATATACGGGTCTTGTCTCCTACATGAAAACCGGATTCGAATACTCTAAACTGTTTCTTTTTCAGCTCTGACTCCAGTCTTCCAAGGGTTTTACGCATCTGAGGATATACAACATCTTCAACTGCTTCAGGATTCTCAAACTCTATCAAAATAAAATCTTTTCTTTTGTCTACTTCTTGTTGGACCTCGAACTCTGTATAACTGATTTCTACCTTTTCAAAGAACCTTATGCCCGGATTGTTTCTGAACTTCCAGCATAAGTATATGAAACGAGCGTAGTTTTCCTCTGTTAATACCGAAGCCACGTTTCTTTCTTCATCAACAGGATCAAGCACGACAAAAGGCTCGTCACTAAACTTTTTTTCGAGTTCTTCAGGAAGCTCTTCGTAATGTTCTTCGGTATCTATAACCTTCTTCTCCTCCCATTGTACAGCAGATTCTACAAGCTCTTTTAGACTTCCGTACTCTCCTATAAGGACTTCACAGAGATAACCTGAGAAGCCTTGAACTTTTAGTGATGAGCCGTAGACTCCTTCTGTATCCAGTAGTTTTTTGAGAAGTACGACGTCCTCTCTCTGTTCTTTATCAAGGTTTTCTTCAACCCATTTGGAATGATGAGGTGTTCTATCGACACTGCTTTTTATGTTGTCAGGAGAGGTCTTGTAACAGGGAACAATCTCGACTTCGAAATCGTTTATGGTTCCTTTTGTGTAAGGATGTTCGGCGTAGTCTACTTCGTACTCTCCATCAAAGAACTGGAAAACCTGTTTACCAACTTTTAGTCCTTTGTTTTCTAGCTCCTTCTTCTTCAGAGACTCCGGGAATAAAACAAATATGTCTAAGTCATTATCTCCTTTCATACCGGTTCCACGGGATGCAGAACCTGCAAAATGTGTTTCTAAATCAAACTCTTTCTCTATATGCTCTGAAATTCTTTTATACTGTTTTTGAGTCGCTTCCATCTCTTTCTCTGAAGGATATACTTTCCCCAGAACTTTTTCTCGGAGTCGTTCCCAGTTCATATATTTCACGATACGGTTCCAGAACTATTAATGCTTCGACAGATAAGTTCTTAGAGAAGGTTTTTATGTAAGCTAAATATATTTTGTTAGTATGAAACGTAAAGGTCTATCCCCGCTTATTGCCGCAGTACTTCTTATCGCCTTTGTAATGGCCATAGGCGCAATGTTTAGTGAATGGTCTCAAGAACTTGTACAGGACCGTACAGAAGCTACTGGTGAACACCAGGGAGAGCTTCTTGACTGCAGCGGCAATACAATAGAGTTTGTGGAGGTAGAGGAAAATCTTGAGGATGAGGAAGTTGAGGTAATACTTCAGGCTAGAGGAGGGCAGCTAGGAGAAATTATACTAACAGCACGTCCTTCAAACCAGCAAGGTGAAACAGTTTTAGAAGGTGACAATGATCTTGCAACAGCAGTTATTGAAGATATAACTGAAGAACAGGATCAGATTGAGGCTTCATCAGTTCCTTGTGATGTAAGAAGCACATATGACCTGAATTAGATAGAACTGTATAAAATAAGAAATAAGGTATAAGGAGTTTATTTCACTCCTTTCACAAGCTTTCTGTCATCAATTTCCCAGAACTTTATCTCTTCTCCTTCAGAAACATCTAAGTCTTCAGGAAGCTGCATTTCTTCTGTCTCGTAAGTATCCATATCCATTACTTGTGCTATATCTCCTTCTTTGGAAACGATTTGTCCTACTTTCTTACTGATGTCGGGACTCATCATCATAGCGTCTCCTGGCTTTGTTATATGTCTATCTTTTTCGTCAAAGATTCCGCGCGCCTTTATCTTAGCTTTTGCGGATCCGTGTTTTCCTGGACTGGACTTAGATACTCCTCTGACTTCACAGGGTTCGTCATCGATTATTATGTAGCTTCCTTTTCTGACGCTGGAAGCTTCTACTTGTTTAGGCATTAATAGATCACTGTGTTGCCATTTCGATGTCAGATCGCTTAACAGTTTTTCTTTCTGCGTGGTCAGCGACTCTTACTGCGTCTCGAGCAATATCTTCGCCTGCTTCTTCTACAGCAGCTTTAAGTTCTTCTACTGCGTCTTTTGAAACTCTTTCTGCTCCTGCTTTCCTTATAATTCTTTCAATTGGTGCGTTAGGTAGACTCATTGTTAATCACGTTCAACAATACTCGAGACAGTTTTTAATATGAATTGGTTCTACACAGGGTTTCTTAGGTTGACAGCGGAAGAGTTATCAGGGTTGCCACCTATTCTAGGACATGGAGAAAGTTGTGGACGCAAACGTGTTCATACACGGAAAAGGAAGCTATCCTTTCACTAAAGCATTAGTTATTCCTGAGGTTTTAGAAGAGATTCAGAGCCAGAACGCAAGAAATCTTCTGATTAATACAGATTACCAGGTCAAAACTCCGTCAGAGAAGAATGTCGACAAAGTCAAGGAGAAGGCTAGCGAGATCAACTCTCCAACATCTGAGGCGGACGAAAAGCTTTTGGCCTTGGCTTTAGAGACGGATAAAAATATTTTAACAGATGATAAAGCTCTTCAGAATCTTGCCTTACATCTAGAGACAGGTTTTGAAGGCTTTTTAGACAAGGCTACAGACCAGAAGTTTGTCTGGGAGAAGTACTGTGGAAACTGTGGTAGAAAGGTGTCAGGTTCTAAATGTGGTTCATGCGGATCTACTCATCTTTCGAAGAAACAAGTTCGCTGTAGTTCAGAATAAACTCTTTACTTAGTATGAGCATGATAGGTCCAAGAATTATGCCTTTAAGTCCTAATGTTAAGGGTCCTGCCAAGAAACCTACAAATATGAGTAGAGGATGTTCGTCTAGCTGTTTGGCGCCGATGTAAGGTCTTAAGAATACTTCTGGAAGAATGTTAACTACTAGTGTTCCGAACATTAGTATTAGTGTTCCTTTGATTGGCTCTCCGAAAGCTAGATAGTATAATCCCATTGGTGCGTAGACCATGAATCCTGCGACTACAGGTAGTAGTGCTGCTACAGCTATTATCAGCGACCAGAATAATGTGAACTGTATTGGAGTGGTAAGCCAGCCTATTGTGTAGAATCCTATAGAGGTCATAATTCCGATTATCATAGCTACCATGAACTGTGTTAGGAAGACTCCTCTGAAGATTGAGTCGATAGAGTTTACAAGTGTTTTAGAGATTTTCTGTTCTTCTTCTGGTAGACTCTGGATTACGGAGAAAAGTTTTCTTTTGATTCTGCCGCCGTCTTTGTATAGGTAGATGGTTGTGAATAGGTAGATACCGATATCTATCATGACTCGGGGTATGGATGCTAGTGTACCTCTCAGATAGTTTTCAAGACTGACGGAGAGGGTGCTGATAAATCCTACTACTTGTGCTCTAAAGTTTTCTGGTAGGTAGAGTGCTTCTATTATGTTGTTGACGTTTTGTTGTAGATCTTGTGCGAAAAGATTCAGTGAGTAGATTATGTCGTAGAAGTTGTTTATGAAGAGGAATACTGCTAGACTGATTGTTCCTACTACTGAAGTTATGATTATCAGTGAGGATATTAAGTCGTTTCTTATTCTTCTGTTTAGTTTTTGGTGTGCGAACCTTAGGAGGTATGCGGAGGCAGCACCTAGTATCAAGGCGTCAAGGAAGGGGTATACGATTAGTAGGCTTCCTAGCATTAGTAGTAGAGCTACACCGAGTATCTCTCTTTTGAAACGGAGTTCTTGCTCTACCATATACTATTGTGGTTAGGTGTATCCATAAATTAACTTCGATTAATCCTGTTGTTACTTTTCTGTGAAAAAACCAGGAAAAGATATATAAAAGTTGTGGGTTCTTACTTTATATTACGACGTTTGAAGAAACCGAACAAACTTACTATAAATTACAATTCATTAGAGGAGGTATAAAAATACTATGACTGACCAAGCGCATAACATCCCACGCAGAGAATTTGACGACTACCAGATTCCAGAGGAATGGAAAAAGGAAGAAGAGGAAGAAGAACAAAAAACAGAAAAAGAAGAGGAACAAGCAGAACAAGAAGCTGAAACCGGATCCGAAAAAGTATCAGCAGAATCAGGCTACGAAGTAAGAAGAGAAGAAGCCAAAGAAGGAGACACAGTCCTAACATGTCCAGAATGTGGGGCACAAAGATTCGAACAGAACTCCGCACAAGGAGAACTAGTATGTGTAGACTGTGGACTTGTAATCGACGAAAACCGTATCGACGAATCCGCAGAATGGAGAGCATTCAACGAAGAAGAAAGAGAGAAAAAAGCAAGAGCAGGACAACCACTAACATACACAAAACACGACATGGGAGTCTCAACAGAGATAGGAAAAGGCTCAGGAGAACTATACAAAGTCTCAGGAAACAAAAGAGCCCAGTACTACAGACTAAGAAAATGGCATAAAAGACTAACAAAGTCCAAAGACAGAAACCTAGGATTCGCACTAAGCGAACTAAACTCGATGGTTTCAAACCTAAACCTGCCGGAAAGCGTACACGAAGAAGTCGCAAGACTATACGAGAAAGCAGTTGACCAAGGACTAGTTAGAGGACGATCCATGGAGTCAATCATCTCAGCACTACTCTACATTGTAGCAAGAAAACAAGGAACACCAAGAACGCTTGACGAAATCAGTGAAGCATCAGGAATCGAAAAAAGAGAGATCGGAAGAGCCTACAGATACGTAGCAAGAGAACTAGGACTAAGAATCCTGCCGGCAAAACCGCAGGACTACGTACCAAGATTTGCAGGAAAGCTACAGCTATCAGGAGAAGTCCAAGCTAGAGCTAGACAAATCCTCAAAGAAGCAAGAGAGAAAGATCTTCTTTCAGGAAAGGGACCAACAGGTCTAGCAGCTGCGGCACTGTATATTGCAGCAGTACTTGAAGGAGAGAAAAGAACACAGAGAGAAGTAGCAGATGTAGTAGGAGTAACAGAAGTAACAATCAGGAACCGTTACAAAGAACTAGCTGAGAAACTAGAGCTTGAAGAGGAACTTGAAGAAAAGAGCAATTAAACGCTCTTATCTTTTCCTCTTATTTATCTTCTAAAGTGTCTATAATATTTTTCCAAGAACTCCAACTCTGACTTTCTACAGTCTCACACTGTCGTTCATTGGTGGAAAGTAAGTTGTCTAAGCCGCTATAAGACTCTGAGATATGTCTATAAAGCTTTGATAAACGTGAGTCGTTGGGTAGGTAAGTTCTCTCTACTTCTACTGTTATAAAGCCGTTTGTGTCTTCGTGAGAAGGATGATCTGTCCAGGTAACAGTTAATTCTGGTTCTTTAACGTCGTATCCTTTCATGGAAATTTCAAGAGGTCCTCCAAGATATTTTTCTATATTCTCAAAATCTTTTTCTGGCCTTAGAGTATATTCTCTGCTTATCGTGTTGTTCGTTGCTCCAGAAGTGATATAGGGATTGTCTCTATCTTCTTTCGTGTTAGGAATGGTTTCAGATGTTTTAGAGCGTGCTTCAGAGGTTTCGGAGCCGGATGTTCTACCTATGGAGGACATTAGATGCGACCTATAATATGTAATTGGTATTCTGGCTTATATAGGATTTATTACTTTATTGTAAATGTTATTTTAGCGCTTTAATAATCTAAATATGAAAATCCGACGGTATTTTAAATTAAAACATGGTTAATAAGCACCGGTTAATAATAAAATTTCTAACAAACTCTAAAAACTGGTTAAACAGGTATATTCTTTATTATATCTTTGATATCTTCTATAGGTGCATCAGTTCTAAAGCCGGTTGGTGATAGATGCGTACGGGATACAGGATAGCCTTTCTTCTCAAGAGCTTCCAAGACTTTTTCTCTTTTCGGTACAGAGATCTTCATATTAGAAGCAAGCTCATGTATATCGTAGAACGGTGTTAACAGTTCTCCTTCGCTGTGAAGCATATCTAGCAGATCCGAGCTCTCTTCCCAGTCTTCAGGGATTTTTTCCTTCATCTTCTCAGTAAAACGGATATCAACGATTTTACCTGTCCATAAAGGACCGGCAATCTTTGTAGACGATCCGCAGTTCTCACATTTCTCTAGTCTTTCAAGCTTCCTCCATCTACACTGAGGACAGTAAGAGAGGAATCCGATATTGTCAAGATTCTGGTTGGCCCTCTTCTTTGACTCGGTTACACGCCCCATTATCCTGCTATAATGTTTCTCATGGAAACATAGGCGAGGTTCGAACGCTTTATCGAAACGAGCAAAGTTTTCGAACACCTCCTTAATATATATTCTGAGAGCGGTTTCGTGCATAAAACTGTTTTTCACAGGTTCTGAACTGTAACGTCTCCGACATGTTTTAGGGTAGCTGCCTGTAGGTGCGGCGTTATCTGTCGCGGTAAGACCTATGAAACTTTGATGGTTTGCTGCTCTACATGTAGAGTCAAGATAAGTAGTGAAAGGTCCGAAAGGATCCACGTCTATTAAGTGGAAGAAGTTCCTGTGCTGGCTTAAAAGTACGTTAGCATCTTTATTAGATACTTCTGCCTCGATATCGTTGGCTTCTTTGGCTTTTTCAATACTTTTTACGGCTTCAGGGTTGGCATCGTTCAAGAAAATTTCTGTTGCGACGTTAGAGTATCTCAAACCTCTTATCCCTGAACCTGAGAGAGGATCACATACTCGAAACTCTTCGTTTTTTATCTGTTCTTTGAATACTTCTCCGGCTACTTCTGAAAGATCCCGGTTAACCAGCATTTCTTTGTTGTAGAATACTTCGGAGTCTTTACCGGGCTCCTCTTCTTCAGGTACGAAAAGTTTGTAGCCTCTCTCTTCCATAGATTAAAACCGTTAACCAAACTTTTTTAAGCCGGTAGACAGCTGGTTTCAGAAAACATTTATTTATTTTATGCTCAAACTCGCTGCGGACAGGGTTTATAAGTTTCCCCGTTTTAGAGCTTAATGCGGTGTATTAAAAAGTGGTTAACGTAGTTAAGGAAGTCAAGAAAGCCGAAGAACAAGCAGACTCAATGCTGGAAAAGGCTAGAACTGAAAAGGAAGAAATTATACAGAATGCTGAGACTAAAGCTGAAGAAATAGTTGAAGAGGCAGAGAATAAAGCTGAAAAGGAAAGCTTAAAGGAAATGGACAACTTCAAAGACGAAGTAAACGAAGAGAAAGAGGATATAATTGAAGAAGGACGTAAAGAAGCAAATAAAATAAGAGAAACAGCTTCCGATAATCTTGAAGAAGTAGAGAACTTTCTTTGGGAAAAATTCAGTTCAGACTTCTTATAGAGGTGGACAGAAATCAAACCAGCACAAATGAACAAAATATCAGTTACAGGATCAAGTAAAGACTTAGAAACAGTAATAGACAAGCTACACGAACTTGAGGTACTGGATATAGAGTACTATGAAGGAGAGCTAGAAACAGGATCTCCGCTAGAAAATTCTGAAGACTTATCCGAACTGCTGGTTGATATAAGGTCCCTACAGTCAAAACTGCCAGAAGCTGAAGACTCTGAGGACCGAAATTTTTCTATAGACAATTTAAAAGAAAAAATACCTGAAATAAATGCTAAAATAGAGGAAATAGAGAAAGAAAAAGGAGAAATACAAAGAAATATCTCCTCAATAAGTGAAGAAGCCAAATATTTCAGAAAACTAAAAGGAGTAGAAGTAAACTACAGCGACCTTGAAGAGACAGAAAACCTAGACATATTCATAGGAAAACTAGACCTAGAAAAGTTCGAGAAAAACGCGCCTGAAGGAAGATATCATATCTACCAAGGTAAAAACGCGCATATACTAGTATACGAAAAAAACGTCGACAAAATAAACAACGCGTTAAAACGGACAATAGAAGAGACTTACGGCAAAATAGATACTGAGCTTAAAGGAACGCCAGAACAGATTCTAAAGAAATTAGAGGACAGAAAACACAAGCTGAAAGAAGAGAGAAAACAGAAAAAAAGAGAACTAAAAGAGCTCTCAAAAAAATGGTCAGGAACACTTCAAAGTAAAGAAGAGTTTTTAACTGAAAAAGTTGAGAAAGCAGAGGCACCAATAAACTTTGCAACAACAAAAAACGCGTTCATAGCTCAAGGATGGGTTCCTACAGAAAGATATAGAGAAATAAAAGAAGAACTAGCAGAGGTAACCCAAGGCAAAGTATACGTACAAAAAGAGGAGACTGATGAAGAACCTCCTGTAAAACACCAGAACAATAAGCTGGTAAAGCCGTTTGAAGGTATGACAGACCTTATCGCGGTACCAAGATATAATGAAATCGATCCTTCATTCATGCTTTTACTTACATTCCCATTATTCTTTGGACTGATGATCGGAGATATGGGATACGGTCTCTCAAGCGCGTTAGTATTTATAGCAGGAGCGAGACTTGTACCAGAAGCTGCAGACATGTTCAAAGCACTTCTCTGGACGTCCGCAGCAACAATACTTTTCGGAGCAATCTACGGAGAAATGTTCGGATTCCAGATATACGAGTCACCTTTCTACAGGGCAGACTACTGGACAGAGATATTTTACTTAGCACTAGGTATAGGTGTCGCACATATTAATCTAGGACTGCTCTTCGGAGCATACAACGAATATGTCAACCACGGCCTACTTGAAGCAGTATACGCTAAGCTATCCTGGATATTATTACAGGTTGCCGCAGTAGGAGGATACCTAGCATTCGGAGCATTTGGAGACACAGCAGGAACAGCAATCGCAATGGGGCTAGGAATCCCTGCAATCGCAATGATCTACAAAGGAGAAGGAGTAGAAGGCGTAGTAGAGATACCAAGTCTAGTCTCAAACATAATATCGTACCTAAGAATATTCGGTGTATGTATGGCAGCTTACACCTTAGCAGGTACGGCAAACGCCATTGCAGCACCAGGACTAACATCGGGAACTATTGTTGGTGTAGTATCAGGAATATTTATCCTAGTAGCAGCACACACAATGCTTACATTCATTAAAATCTTAGAAGGCGCCATTCAAGGCATCCGACTTCACTACGTGGAGATGTTCGGATGGTTCTATGAAGGCGGCGGTAAAAAATACGCTCCATTCGGAGCAAAATCTAGTTAAAAACAATATTTCGAGGTGAAAACCTAACAAAATGGCAGTAGACGGACTAGTAGCAATCGGTGCAGCGCTTGCAATCAGCGTTACAGCACTTGCAACAGCATGGGCACAAGCGAAGATTGGAAGCGCAGGAATCGGAGCACTAGCAGAAGATGACAGCTTATTCGGAAACGTATTCCTATTAGCTGTAATACCTGAAACTATGGTTATCTTCGGGCTAGTTGTTGCACTGGTTGTAACAGGATTCATTTAAAAAATTCAAAGGAGGGGCCTCAAGGCCCTTCAAACTATTATTTATTAACAAAAAAAAGACGAGACCAAAAGAGGACGTGAAAAATACTATGGGACTTGAAGAAGTTAAATCAGATATATTGGATGAAGCTGAGGCAAAAGCAGATCAGATAATCCAAGAAGCAGAAAAAGAAAAACAAAAGATTATAACAGAAGCAAAAGAAAAAGCTGAAAAGATAAAACAAGAGCACCAAGAAAAGTTGGACGAAGAAAAAGAAGTCTATAGACGTAAAGCCATCTCAAGTGCACGGATGAAGGCAAAGGAAGAGAAGCTGCACGCAAGAGAGGAAAGCTTATCTAAAGTGTTTAAAGGATTTAGAGAAAGTCTAGGAGAGATGAGCGAGGAAGAAAAAGAAAGTTATGTTGAAGAATGCCTGCAGAAGCCTGAGTTTGATATTGGGAAAGTAGTTGGTTCGGAAGAGTTTGAACAGTTTGTGGATGAAGATTTTGAAGTAGATAACAGTGTGAACGGCGTTATAGTAATTTCTGAAGATGAAGCAAGAAGACAGAACTTCAGCTTCGATAAAATCGTTGAGCAGTACAAAAGCAGTTATAGAAAACAGGTAGCTGAGAAGCTTTTTGAGTGATAAAAGATGTTTAGCCGAGACTATCCTTACATGTATGCACGTGTAAGTGCTAAGAAAGCCAAGCTCTTAGATGAGAGAGATTATGACAATCTTTGGAAAATGCAGCCTAACGGTATAGCAAGAAATCTGGGAGAAAGAGATTACAAGAAGGATATAGATAGTCTTGGCTCAGCATATGAAGGAGTGACCTTAGTCGAGCTTGCTTTAATGAGAAATATCTCACGGACTATGAGCCACCTAGTTGAAATATCTCCAGACAGATTAAAACCGGTTATAAGCGGATATCTAAGACGTTATGATATTCTAAGTATTAAGAGGCTTCTAAGATGGAAACAAGGGGGAGAACAAGGAGACATAAGTAGTTTCTTGATTCCTGTAGGGAGCTATACTTTAGAAGAACTTGAAGAACTCTCCGAAAAATCATTTGAAGAGATAGTAGATTCTATAGAGTTCTCCGAGTCAGACATCAACTACAAAGAAGAGTTAACAGATCAAACAGATATAAGAAAAATTGAAAGAGACCTAGATCGTGCTTATTACAAAGATTTGCAAAGTATTAAAGGAAAAGTAAGTAGCATCTGGTTCGATAAATTTATAGACCGGGAGATAGAGTATGAAAATCTAAAAATTGCTTTGAGACTCAAAAAGCATGGTTTAGGTGAAGAAGAGATTAATGAATGGCTGGTTAGTGAAGAGAAATCTTCTCTAGTTAACGATGTTATAGGTTCAGACAGCTTCAATGAGGCTTTAGAAGTAGTTAAAACTTCTATTGGACGCGAAAAGTTTGATAACGGAAGCTCTCTAGAAGAAGTAGAAAAAGCTATTGAGACTGAAAGACTTGAAAGAGCTATGAGAACAGTACACGTTGAACCATTAAGCGCAACATCGATTCTAGGATATATTGTTGCAAAAGTTACAGAGGTAAATAACCTTAGAATGCTTATAAGAGCTAAAGAAACCGATATCAAGAATGAAGAAACAATCAAAAAGAACTTGGTGGTAGCATGAAACAAGAAAAAAAGAGTATTGCAGTAATAGGTAGAGAAGACTTTACTCTAGGCTTCAAACTAGCTGGGATACAGAAAATATTCGATACAGAAAATTACGAGAAGAAAATTCAAGACCTAGTCAAGAGAGATGATATAGGTATAGTTGTCGCAGAACAGAGAGATTTAGACCAGCTACCATCACATGTAGAACAAAGAGTAACAGGATCAGTTGATCCAGTAGTTGTACCATTATCCGAAGAAGCAGAAGCAATGGGGCTACAAGACAAAATCCAGAAAGTAATTGGAATCGACTTATCTTAAAAACAAATACTATAAGGTGAATTAATCAAAAATGACAGAAGGCGAAATCTACAAAGTTGCAGGACCTGTAGTCATCGCAACAGGAATGGAACCACAGATGTACGACGTGGTTCATGTTGGTGACGAAGGACTGATGGGAGAAGTTATCCAAATCGAAGACGAAAAAGCATACATCCAAGTATACGAAGATACAACAGGTGTAAAACCAGGAGAACCAGTCGAAAACACTGGACAACCACTATCCGTACAGCTTGGACCAGGACTACTAACATCAATCTACGACGGTCTACAAAGACCTCTAGTAACATTACAAGAAAAGACAGGAGACTTCATTGAAAGAGGAGAAGCAGCAGATGGAATCGACCACGATGAAGAGTACGACTTCCAGCCTGAAGTAGAAGAAGGCGATGAAGTAGCACAAGGAGATGTTATAGGAACTGTAGAAGTTGCATACGGAGAACACAAAGTACTACTACCTCCAAACACAGAAGGAGAAGTAGAAGAGATCAAAGAAGGCAGCCATACAGTAGACGAAACAGTCGCTGTAGTAGATGGTGAAGAAGTCTCAATGAAACAGGAATGGCCGATCAGAGATGCCAGACCTGTAGAAGAAAATCTAAAACCTGAAATACCGCTTATAACAGGACAAAGAGTACTAGATGGACTGTTCCCGCTAGCGAAAGGAGGGACAGCCGCAATTCCGGGACCATTCGGATCTGGAAAAACAGTTACGCAACAGTCTCTAGCAAAATACTCTGACGCAGACATCATTGTCTACATCGGATGTGGAGAAAGAGGAAACGAGATGACAGAAGTACTGGAAGAATTCCCAGAGCTGGAGGACCCTCAGACAGGAGACAAGATCATAAACCGTACCGTACTTATTGCAAACACATCGAACATGCCTGTAGCAGCAAGAGAAGCATCAATCTACACCGGAGTAACCATCGCGGAGTACTTTAGAGACCAAGGATTAGACGTCGCACTGATGGCAGACTCAACTTCCCGATGGGCAGAAGCAATGCGTGAAGTATCCGCAAGACTAGAAGAGATGCCTGGAGAAAGAGGATACCCGGCATACCTAGCTTCAAGACTGGCAGAGTTCTACGAAAGAGCAGGAAGAGTAACACCTCTAGGAGTAGACGAATCAGGATCAGTCTCAATAATCGGAGCAGTAAGCCCTCCAGGAGGAGACTTCTCCGAACCAGTTACACAGAACACATTAAGAGTTGTCAAAAACTTCTGGGCACTAGACGCAGATCTAGCAGAAAGAAGACACTTCCCAGCAATTAACTGGGACGACTCATACTCCGGATACAACAAGACACTTTCAAACTACTTTGAATCAAACGTAGATCTTGACTGGAGTGAAAACATTCAAAGAATGAGAGACATATTACAGAAAGACTCCGAACTACAGGAAACAGTACAACTAGTAGGTAAGGACGCACTACCAGACAGAGAAAGACTCACACTGGAGATTGCAGACATGATTAAGAAGTTCTACCTACAACAGAACGCATTCCATCCTGTAGACGAGTACTCAGACCCAGAAAAAACCTTCGATATCCTAGAGCTAGTACTGGAATGGGGCGACCAAGCCTACGAAGCACTTGAAGAAGGTGCATTAGTAGAGAACATAGTTACCCTAGACTCCAAGAACAGGGTATCAGAACTCAAATTCAATGAAAACTACAAAGAAATCAGAGACGAACTCCAAGAACAGATGGAAGAAGAGTTCGAACAGGTTGTAGAGGAATAAAAACGAGGTAGAAGAAAAATGCAACAAGAATACAAGACAATCAGTCAAGTAAAAGGACCACTCGTATTTGTGGAAAAAACCGATGACATCGCCTACGGAGACATCGTAGAAGTAGAGACGCCGAACGGCGAAGTCAAAAAAGGAGAAGTACTCGAAACCAGCAAAGACGTAGTAATCGTACAGGTATACGAAGAAACACAAGGAATAGGACAAGACGCAAGAGTAAGATTCCTAGACCAGAACGTAAAGATGCCTGTAACAGAAGACCTACTAGGAAGAGTACTAGATGGTACAGGAAACCCTATCGACGGAGGACCAGAAGTAGTACCGGAAAGCGAAGAAGATATTGTAGGACAAGCAATCAACCCTTCCTCAAGAGAGCTACCTGAAGACTTCATTCAGACAGGAGTCTCGACAATCGACGTCATGAACACACTGGTTCGTGGACAGAAACTACCAATCTTCTCAGGATCAGGTCTTCCACACAACGAACTAGCTATGCAGATCGCAAGACAGGCAGACGTACAAGGAGAAGACGAAGAGTTCGCAGTAGTATTCGCAGGAATGGGTATCACAGAAGAAGAATCCCAAGACTTTATCGAAGAGTTCAGAGAGACAGGAGCACTAGAACGTTCCGTAGTATTCCTGAACAAAGCTTCAGACCCTGCACCGGAAAGAATCATCACGCCAAGAATGGCACTAACAACAGCAGAGTACCTAGCATACGAAAAAGGAATGGAGGTACTCGTGATTCTAACCGACATGACAAACTACTGTAACGCACTAAGAGAAGTATCAGCAGCAAGAGAAGAAGTCCCAGGAAGAAGAGGATACCCGGGATACATGTATACCGATCTTGCAAACATCTATGAAAGAGCAGGAATTATCGATGGAAGAGAAGGAAGCGTTACACAGATCCCGATCTTAACCATGGTTGGAGACGACATCACACACCCAATCCCTGACCTAACAGGATACATTACAGAAGGACAGATCGTAGTCGGCAGAGACCTAGACAACCAAGGTTATGAACCGCCGATAGATGTACTTCCAAGCCTATCCCGACTGATGGACAACGGAATAGGAGAAGGATATACAAGAGAAGATCACGGAGATGTAAAAGACCAGCTCTACGCAATGTACGCAGAAGGACAGAGCCTAAGAGATCTCGTGGCAATTGTCGGAGAAGATGCATTAAGCGAGAAAGACGAGAAAATCCTTGACTTCACAAAGAAATACGAAAAATACTTTGTAAGCCAAGGAACCCGTGAAAACAGAGATATAGAAGAATCACTAGAACTAGCATGGGATTTACTCTCCGTAATACCTTCATCAGAACTCACAAGAATCGACGCAGAAACCAGGGAAGAATACCTAGAAAACCGTGAACCAAACTTCGAGGAAGAGTAAAATCTTCCTCAGGTGAATTTCAATGTCACTAGACGTAAAACCAACCCGAAGCGAAGAACTAAGGCTTAAAGACCGTATAGAACTAGCAGAAAACGGCCACAGCATCTTAGAAAAAAAACGTGACGGACTAATCCACGAGTTCATGGAGATAGCAGGAGACGCAAAAGAAGTAAACCAAGAACTAGCAGACACTTACTCCCAAGCTAAGCTCAAACTGCTTCTCGCAAAAGTATACGACGGAGAAGACACAATAAGAGCTAACGCATTCCCGATCACTAAAGAGCCAAAAGTCTACTCAGAAACCAGTAACATTATGGGGGTTGTAGTGCCAGAAATCGAGTCCGAAGATATAAGGAAGGGAATACTCGACAAAGAGTACGGCCTAACCTCGGCAACTTCTCGTATAGACTCTACAGCCGACAAGTACGAAGAACTGCTTGAAAATATTGTAGAGGCTGCAGAGACACAGACCAAGATACTCAAGCTCTTGGAAGAGATAGAGAAGACTAAGAGACGAGTGAACGCATTAGAACATAAAGTGATTCCTGAACAGAAAGCAGCTCTTTCCAAAGTATCTCAGATGTTAGAAGAGACAGAAAGGGAAGAGACATTCCGTATGAAGAAGATTAAGGAAATGCAAGAAGAGGAAGCTTAAAACATATACTCTTACTTCTTATTTTTAATAAAAAAAATAGAGTTAGAAGATAGAGTGATTTACTTCTCTTCTTCCTCTTCTACTTCTTTCTCAGCTTTCTCTTCGAGATTAGGTACTATCTCTTCTGTATCTGCTGCTTTAGCGATTGAGGAAGTGTCCATGTTTGGCGCCATTTCTTCTGTCTTCTCTTCTCTCATCTTTTTGAGATCTCTGCCTACTTCAGATACAAACTCTTTTGTCTCTGTTTTAAGTTCGTAGATCTCTTTCTCGTTGACGTCTTCCATGTCTTTGTTCTTTATTTTCTCTATAACGTCTTCCCATCTGTCAAACATTTCTACGTGTGCTTCGCCTTTGTCGAGCTCTTCTGCAACTACTTCTGGTAGTTCGTCTCTTTCTTCAGGTGGTTCTATATCCCTTGCTTTGAGTGCGGCAACGTTTGCCTTCAGGAACTGTTTGTAATCTTCTACAATGTTTCTTACTTTTTTCTGTGCTCCTAACTGGCTTACTAGCTGATGCATTCTTCTTACGAAGTCGTCTGCTTTCTCTAAATGTTCTTCTACTGCTTCTCCTGTAACTTTTTCTGGTTCTTTTTCTCCTAGGTCTCCGAAGTCGTATAGTTCTCGAGCTACTTCGATATATTCTTCTTCTAAGAGTTCGTGTTCAACGAACATTTCTTCTAGTACGTCTGGTACTTTTTCTTTTGGTGGTGGTGTCTTTCCTTCAAGCATTATTGGTGCTTGTCCTGCGTTTGCCATTACTTGTTCGAGTTTGTGCGGGATCGAGGATTTGAAGTTTTTCTCTGCTTTTTTGTAGCCTGCTGCGGCTAGTTTTAACCGTTTTTTCACGGATTCTCTTGTTGCCTCGATTTTTCCTCTTTGTAATAGTCTTTTTGCAGGCATGAAGATCCCTGTGTCGTATACTGCGTGTCCGTTTCTTACTGCTTCGATTGCTAGTGGTTCTCCTTTTCTTAGGCTGTCCCAGAACTCTGTTAGGAACGGGAAGTACTGTATTGTTATTCTGTCATCGGTTTCTTTGGCTGCTTCGGTTACTTTCTGTTGTATCTTTTTTCTTGCGTCGTCAGGTACATCGTCTCTTAGTTTGGTGTCGTCTAGTATTACAAGTGTGTCGATGTCGCTGTCGTAGCCGTGTTCTCCTTTCGGTACGCTTCCCCAGACGGCTACTACCATTAGTTTGTCTCCTAGTTTTTCTTGAAGTTTCTCTGAGAATTCTTCTGCGGCTTTTATCCTACGTTCTTGGGATTTCTTTCGCATCTCTTTCATCTTGTCTTTTGAACTCATAGAACCACGTTTAATCCTCGTCTCACAAGCTTAAAAGCTTTGTTAATCATTGTTACTACATGGTAGATAAAAAACATATAGTGGAGTACCTTACTTTTGCAGATGTCCACGAAACTCTCAACGATGAAGACTCAGAAGAGTTTTACGATACGTTCTTCAACACTAAAGAAGACGGTACAGACTTCAGCCAGCCAGACTACATACTACTACACGGAGGACCCGACACAAAAGAAGAATACCAACGTTTCTCGGCATTCGAAGACTTAATGCAGGTTACTGAGAACGACAAACTACCGTACCTAATTACAACACCTTCATACAAAAATAAGATAGATAACTCCTCTAAAGTAACAGAAAACGACTTCATATACGTCAAAATGGAGCCTGAAAGCACACATGAAGAACTTGAAAAGCTCTCAGAAAGAATAAAACCCGGGGAAACAGCTATATCAATAACCAACGACTACCACGTACCCCGAACAGAGTCATTGATGAACAGTATGATAGAAGAAGATAACGAATACTTAGTAATAGGCGCGGAATACGATTTCAGAGAGACAGAATACGGAGACAAATGGAGATCAGAACTTGTAAGAACAGTAATACCTCAAAATATTAAAGATCTAGGTAAAAAACTGCTTTAAACTTTATTTGTACTCTTCTCCCATCCAGTCACGAGGCTGATTACCTTCCTCAATTGCAGCACTACTTGTATGGGTATGACCGAACTCTTCAGCGGAAAGAAGACCCTGAAGAGGATCAAAAGCATGTTCCTCAATCTTAGCCCACTCACGATCATAAGTAGGACGATCCATACCAAAGAAGCGCGCCATCAACGCCTCTTTCTCATCTCTATACTCTTTGCCAGGATCAACCTTAGAAGGATCTAGCTCATCAGGTGTAACACCTAACTCTATAAGGTTCATAGCTACTCTAGCAATATACACCGTTCCTCTGTCGTCTCCGCCAACCTCGTACATGATATATGCTTTCTCGTCTTCGTTTCTTGCAAAACCCGCGTAAATCATCTTGTAAAGCTGTTCATAAAGCTGTGTGTCTCCAGGATCCCAAGGACCGTGAAGTGTCTCAGACTGAGAGGTCTCTAAACCGGCTCTCATCAGGTGCCACATACGTAGAATCTTGGCCAGAGGCTTGCTCTTATCGATTTTAATATCGTATTTCTCTGCTAAACTGCTTTCAGCAAGACTGGCTTCTTGTTCAATAAGCTCCTCCATAGTGTCCCAAGGATCATCTCCAAAGGTAGCGGTGTGTTCCAAGTCAATCGTAAATTTAGCAGGCATCTCATCAAGTTCGGGATGCATACTGTCTAATTCTTTTCTAGCAGTAATATTTATCGCTCTAGCTGCTGCAGCAATATCCTTTGGCCTCCAGATCTTATACATCTGCTGAGGACTACCGGGCATAGCTTCCAAGTTGACGCCTATACCGAACTTGTTCATCCATTCAATCCAAGTCATCTCAACTTCATTATGTTCTACTTCTTCACCACTGAAAGCAGTCTTTAGAATACGGTCGTTTAGCTTAAACCGTGCTTTGTTCTGCGTGAAATGGCTCCATACATATGCACCTGCTGAAGCCGCAGCAACATCTCTTTGAAACTCTTCATTCTCTTCTAACAAGTCAAGAAAACCTTTTTCATCTTCTTTTCCTCTAGGATGGAGGAGATCTATAGTCTCTCCTCTTTCTTCCTCCCATTTTTGTTTTACCAGCAGCTCCCAGAGGAATTTAGGTGCTTCCCAGCCTGTATGTCCTTTTTCGTTTTCCTCCTTTTCTGAGTCATAATCTGCTACATCCAGCCATGCAGGGATAATCTGGTATAAACTGTTAGACTCCATCCACATTTGTCGTTCAAAATTACGTATAAAGACTCTTAGGAAACGTTCGTATTGTTTTTCAGGATTTATTTCTTCATTTTTATCGTGTTTGAATGATTCTGGATCTCCTGCAAACATATTCGCTACTTCCTGTCTTAGATCGGATTTATTGTCTCGGAATGCTTCTTCAGCTACTTTACCTTGAGGGATTTCCAGCTGTTGGGTTAAACCACTAACTTTCGCTTGAACAGGGATCAAAGAAACTTTTCTTTCATCTTCGGTGTCTTCTTCTCGCCAAAGTTTATCTAAAGCTTTTTCTATAGATTTTTTGGCTTGTTCCCACAATTTTTCTTGGAAGCCGTCCTCAGGTATCTTGAGATCAACTTCACCTCCATATCTTCTAGATCTGACCCGATCAAGCTCTTGAGACTCCATGAAATACAGCAGATTGGAAAGAGTTCTTAATTCTGAGAGCCTATATCTTTGGCTCAATGCGGCTCTAATAAAGTCGTCAAGATCTTTCAAATTACTTATAGATGTTAACTCGGCCTCACTCTCTACAAGGCCAGCCAAAGCTGTGTTAGGAGGTATGGTTACAGGATTTTGAAACTCAAACTCTTCTTTAGGTAGCAAGGTCAGCCATTCTTTCTGTATTGCAGGATCTGCAGCTGATACTGCAGAAATCACATCTGCTTTATCTTCTAAAGGATCTTTTCCATTTCCTCCCGTCATAGTGTTATAATATCTCTCAGCTACATCGTTCTGAGCTTTCCGCCATTCCTTGTCAAATTTAGGTGAGAAAGAAGAAAGGTTTTGGTAGTACTGATATTCGTTGTCTCCAAACTCTTCGGCTATAAACACTCTGTAAAGTCGTCTAAGAAACTTAGGATTTTTGTAGATGTTTTTACCTTGTTCGGTTTTTTCTTCCATCACGTCTTCTTTCAGATCGGTCAAACTGTATCCGAACGGGTCTAGTCCTGTTCCCCCAGCTCTCTCCTCTTCTAATGCAGGTAAAGGATCTGTGGAGATGTGAGGGTTTATACGGGTAATATTGAATCCTTCGAAGTTGTTGTCGTCTTTTTCTGATCTTTTTTCTACATCTCTTTTGAATGATGCGAACTGTTCTAAGTACTTAGTAAAGTAGTTGTGCGTAGGATCATAACTCGCTCTGTATGTTGAAGTGTAGCCGACGCTTGGATCGCTGTGGATAGATATATCGATTTCAAGTCCGTTGATAACATTCAGCATTTTTTCTCGATCGATTTGGAAGGTGGAAGGATTGTTGATTATTACTTCCATTACGCTTCCTCCTCGCTGTGCTAGGCTTCCTATACGCTCATCCATTGCTGAAGGCACGCCAGGCGCAATATCTAGTCCTGAGGTGTTACCTACTTCATAATTCAGGTCGGGAAAGCCTTGGTTCTCATACTTGTCTTCGGCTTCGAACTTCTCTTTCACCGCGTCTAGAATAAATTTGAAGCTCATTATTTCATCGTATGGAGACCCATTCCAAGTTTCAGGTCGTAGTAGTAGCTGAATTTTAACTCGGTTTTCAGATCGCTTAAAGGACTTAGATCTCCTAAGTAGTATTCGTCGTAGTTACCCGTGAACTTTCTTACAGCCTTTTTGAAATCTTCCTCTTTGGACCCGCCCCCGTTTTCACTGTCTCCATCTCCTTTTGAGTAAGAGGTATCAAGTATATTATCTAAAGCCTCTAGATATCCGTCGCCGTATTTTTCAGCTATAAGTTTTGGAGAGTCAAAACCGTCTTCAACTCTTCTAATTGTTGAAGAAAGTTCTAAAGGCGGTTTTTCTTCTACTTCTTCACCTATTTTTTCCCGGAGCGCTCTTACACTGATTTCTTTCTTGTTGCGAGCGTCTTTAAGATCTTTACCTTCTCCTTTATCGAAATCTCCGGTGTAATCATCCATTAACTGTTCGAAAAGCTCTTTACTCCGGTTTATCTTTTTTTCAATAATATTCTCGAAAACGTGTTTACAGACGATCGCAGGTCTCCAGAAGACTACTGCAACAGTAGGACCTTCTACAGGACTGTTAGGGTTTTCTCCGCCCGAAATATTTACATGGACGGCGTGTATATGCACAACTTTGTAATGAGTGATTTCTTTTTCGTTATCTGATTCTACTAATGCACCTTCCTCTTTTACTAAGCCTTGGTGAGCTATAAACTCGAGCTCTTTGTACATGGTTGCGTAGCCAACGAAGCTTCCGTACTCGTTTATATCGTTGCCTATCTCGTCTCGCGTCTTCTGGTTTATCATAACCATGTCTCGGGCGTAAGGTTCAAGCCATTCTTTGGTTTCTTCTATCGCTCTTTCGATACGTCTAAGCTCTTTTTTCAGGTCGTTAAGCTTTCTCTGTATTTCGCTGCCGTACATGTCCTTCCATTTTTCGAACATGGTGTACTTCTTTTTCAGTATTGCTTTTTCGTTTGCAGGCAGGTTTGATAGTTTTCCGCCTTCCTCAAGATCTTCTAGAGACTCCATCTCATTGAAATCGGATACGATTGTAGGGTAGATATTGTTGTCTCTGAGGAATCTCAGGGCCTGTTCGTCAGCTCCTTGACCTCCGGCACCAGCACCGTCCACCAACTGTACAAAGTCTCCTTTGATTACGACATCGTCTCCTGTCTGAAGATCTTCTACACGTGAACGCAGCTTTCTAATATCGTGTTGCAGTAAGTGTTTTGATTTTCTGAGCTGTTCCAAACCTTGCATACTGGTCTTGATATTCTGTTCTGCCTGTTGTCTTCTCTGGTTCATTTCTTGGTGCATTGTGTTCTGAGGGCTGACAAAGATCTTCTCATCAGTTTTCACAATATCCCAGTCTAGATCTGTGTCAAACTTGTCTGCCGCTACCAAAATAAACGTGTAAGGCATTCCTTGGCTTCCAGAAACAACTTTAACGTTTTTATAAGGATCTCCCATAACCCCTATGAAAGAATAAGGGTCATCTGCATCTTCTTGAGCCTTACTAAGATCTTCTAAACTACTTATTTCACCGCTCTCTATATCTTCTGCAAACGGCGAGCTCCCGTTAACTTCGAAAACATGTCCAAAGTCGCATGTATCGTCTTCGTCCCCAGAGTGTCCAGAGCTCATATATTACTCTATTACTCTAGTTTTTACTTAAAGTATTCTTGGAAGAAACTATGTGAATACCTAAACCTTATCAACAACTCTCCTAAATAGTTGTGTAATGAGTGTCTTTGACGACTTAAAAGATTCTTTAAACGGATCGGACCGTTCTAACAATAGTTCCGGGAATAACTCTTTTGATTCAGACTTCAGCTCGGATCTCGACTCCGATCTAGATATGGATTCAGGACCAAGTACAGAGAGAAATAATTCTCCTCCTAGACAGGAGCCGCAGGACAGTCCAAGAAATCCTCAGTCAAGAACCTCAGAGCCTAATAACCAGATGCAAGGAGGACCCAGACAGACCCGTAATAGAGGCCAAAAACGTTCACAGAACCCGGGTCAGAACTCTCAAAGACAGAACAGTGTAGATACACCTAATGCTCAAGCAGGAAGACCTCAGAAAGGTTCTCCAAAACCTCAGTTAAGCGGTCAGACACAGAGGAAAATGGAGAACGCAGGACTGGAACAGAATACAAGATCCGGTGGTCAAGGACAGACAGAGCCCGTATCTAACCAGAGATCAGATTTTGAAGAGCTAAAGGCACAGAACGAACAGATAATTGAGTTGTTGAAAAGACTGAATCAAAGCCTTAATAATGGTAGACACCAACGTTAGATACTGTTATGGATATAGAGTCGGAGCTACCAGAAGATTTTGAAGATTTTTCTACAGATAGAAAGATTCAGGAGTTAGAGAAGCTGGATTCAAATCTTGATTCTTCAACTGATTCCGGAGCCATAAAGAAGAGAATGGTTCAGGAACTTATCAGACATTACCAAGAGTAGTTCTACATAGACATAAAGCTTGAGAAAGTCCATAAACCTTTCAAGAACAGTAGTCCTGCGATAATATTCTTGTAATCTGCCATGACGGGAGGTGTGCCTGTAAGAAGTATTGCTGCTGAAAGTATATCTGCGGCACCACCGAGTAAGTAGATAGGTAGCAGGATTGAAGGCGGATTAGCTCCAAAATCAATAAAACCGATAAATCCTTTCAAAAACAGGAATACGGAGTGAGCATGGGCTACCGGCTCAGGTATGGGAGAAACTGTGAAATAAAGCAGTATCGCTGCAGTTATATCTATCCAGCCCAGCAAATTGAAATTGAACATTGTTACAGTGTTATTCTATTTCTATAACATTGTCGGCAGCATTTTGTAATGCTGTTGAAAATCCTGGAGCCATCCCGATAACTACAGTCTCTTTACCATGTTCTTTCGCCTTTTGTATGACAGGCAGGAAGTCTGCGTCACGTGTTACAACTACTATAACATCTATTGCATCGTTATGGACTGCTTCCATTGCATTTACAGCCATATATACGTCTACATCGCTTTCTTTATCTTTTTCTCCGCCTAGTCCTAGTGAGGCTTCAAATCCTTGTGAAACGATAGCTTCAATCAGTTTTTCTGATGCGTACTGGTTTAGAAAGACTTTACCTATTTTTATGGTTCCGAACTCTTCGACTCTTTCTCTTAGTAAGTCTAAGTCAAGATCGAACTCTTTTCTTATCACGTTAGGTCCGTCAATAAAAATAGCTACTCCTGGCTCCGAACCAACTTTATCTTTGAATCTTTCAAGTACCATAAACTAAATTTTAAAGATAAAGTATATAGTAATAATCTTTCCCCTTTTTATTGACCAAATATTCTTTTAGCAGTAGACGTTGTCTTTTCAACTACTTTCTCTTTTTCAACAGATTTCAGTTTTGAAATCTTCTCCGCTGATTCCTCGACGTTCACAGGTTCGTTACGTTCTCCTCGGTAGAGGAATGGAGAATCTGTCTCTAAGACAATGTCGTTGAGACTCAGTGTTTCTACTATCTTCTGAACTCTGTTTGAGTAAAGTACTTGGGTTGTAACACCTATAGTCATTCCTTTTTGAGCAGCTTCTTCTGCAAGCGCCGGACTACCATTAAAGCAGTGTAGAAAGATTTCTGGCAAGTCATAGTTTTCTAGGATTTCCACTGCTTTGTGTTCAGCGTCTCTTGAATGGATGACAACCGGTTTCTGGAGTTCTTCTGCTAAAGATAGAAGTTCTCTGAAAACTTGTTCTTGTTTATTTCGTAAATCTTGGTCTTTGACATGGTGATGGTCTAAACCTATTTCACCTACTGCAACAGGATCTTCGGCTCTTATCTGCTGTTTTACTTCTTCTAACTCGCTGAAATTATCTGTGTAGACAGGGTGTAACCCTAGATTAGATTTTATTATATCATATTTTTCTTGGAGTTCTAAAGCAGATTTATTGTTTTCTAAAGTGCTTCCTGCACTTACAACGAACTCCAGATTCTCTCTACATCTTTCGACTACTTTAGCTCTATCTTCGTCGAACTGTTCGAAGTCTAGATGGCAGTGACAGTCTACAGGCTTCATAAGAAGTTCTACCGTTTCTCTTTTCCTAGTCTTGAACCGGTGGCGCCGGTCTGTCCCATGTATTTTGTGTCTTTTTTGCTTCCGTAAGGCTTCTCTGCTTCAGAGGTCATGGTTTCGAACACGATCTGGCAGACACGGTCTTCAGGGTAGAGTTTGACGGGTGCGTTACCAAGGTTCTGTATTTCAAGAGTTATATCTCCTGAGAAACCTGGATCGATATATCCTGCGGTTGCGTGTACTATGATTCCTAGTCGGCCGTAGCTGCTTCTTCCTTCTACACGTGCAACTAAGTCGTTTGGAACGTTGACTGTTTCAAGTGTTGATCCGAGTATGAACTCTCCTGGATGTATGACTACGCCTTCTTCTGCAGAGTGTGTCTCTTTTTTGATATAGTTGTTGTATTTCTGCATGTTTTTTGTGTCGACTATATCGACTTTACGTGTGTTTAAGACACCGAAATCATAGCCTAGCCGTAAATCAAGTGAGGAAGGCCCTAACTGTAAGTCTAGATCTAGGTCTTTTTCGCTTTCAACCGCTTTTTGTTCTTTCACTATTTTCTTGATTTCTTTATCGGAGAGTATAGCCATACAGTTACTATTTGTATGGAAAGATTCTTTTATTCATAATCCAAACTACGTGTATGAAGAAAGCCTTTGTTTTTCTAGCTGTAATACTTTTTACGGCTGTAGCTGTTGCAGAAGTCCAGTATGAGGTAGAGTTTGATGAAAAAGAGGTTTATACTAATGTTTCAATAGTCTCTGACTGTGATCAGGTCTGTCCGGGTCTTTCATGGAGGTTGATGGAGGGTTCTAAGGTTTTAGATGTTGATGATGGTTCAGGAGAGTTAGAGTATAGTCGTGAAGATGATGTTTTGAATATTGAAGGAGAACGTACCCGGGAAGAGAACCGTACGGTTAAGATACAGTCTGTAGTCAACTCTTCTGCAGAACATGTTCATGAAGGTCTTTACGAGCGACAGATCTCGCTTCCATCGTTCCAAGATAAGAAGACTACAGGAGTACTGAAAAATCCTGATATAATCTCCGGGAGAGCTGACAGAAGCTTTGAATCTTCTTTTGGAGAGGACAGGATAGAGTTCAAGGGTGAAGGACCTACCAATATAATAGTTAACTTCGGACAAGGATACAGTACAGAGTATTTCGAGTTTTTCGGAGATGTACATGAAGATCCTGATGATGCATTCCGTCTTGCTGTAGGAACGCTTGAAGTCGGTCCACAGTTCGAACGTTTTGCCGTATCTGTAATGAACGAGGAGGAGTACATGGCAGAACATGAGTCTTGGAGTGCTGGACAGTACCGTTCAGGAAGTATAAAGCTGAGAAATGATCTAGACGACAACTTTCTAAGGGTTTTAGCTCATGAAACAGCTCATGGATTAAATGATAGAAAGCTTTCATGGGATGAGACATCTTCAAGCTACTTTGATGAAGGTACCTCAGAATACGTAGAGTTTCTAATGCAGAAAAAACGTTACAGAGAGGAAAAGACAGATATAGGCCCTCAAGAACTGTTCGGTGAGGAAACACAGTACACTGATACAGATAACCCTAACCGGTACTACCAAGTTCCGCCACAAGGCGATAAAGAACAGTTATGGAACTACTACCGTCAGGAAGAAGATTTTATGAAGTACTGGTCTCCTGCTGAAAGCGCCGAGCATAGAAACTTTGGTTACGCTTACTCTCAGCTTGTTATCCGTAACTATATCAAAGAGAACGGCACGCTCAATGAAGTATATGAGGAGATGGACTCCCTAGAAACTACGGAAAGCTACGATACTAAATGGAGCTTCTTCTCAAACCATATGGATATGAAGCCATGTAACTACGAGTCTAGAGAAAGATTTGAACAGTGCTTAGACGATATAAACAGTTTTGATTACGAGATAAACATGGCGGACCACGACTATAAACAAGGAGAGCTTGAAATAGACCGTATAAACTTACCGAACAGAACAAGAGAAAGTTCTGGTGAATTGGGAGGCGAAGAAGTAGAAAGATTCTTATTCAATCTGTCGCAGCTAGTAGATCGTCTTATTCAAAGCTTTCAAGATCTAATAAATACTTTTTAAGCTTGGAGCTGTACTTGTAACCTCCTAAACCGTTAGCACTGATCACGCGGTGGCAGGGAATAATTACGGGAACAGGGTTCCTTCCACACGCCTGTCCTACAGCTATAGCCGAAGAATCAATATTGTCTGCAATCTCTCCATAAGTCTTTGTACTGCCGTAAGGTATAGCCTGAATCTCTCTTAGTACTTGGTCCGTGAAGTCTTTTGAAAGCTCTACCTCAAAGTTGAACCAGGTTCTCTCCTTATCTAAATACTGTCTTACCTGTTTCCTAATTTCCTCGGAGGACTTATCTAGAAGGCTTTCTCTGATATCTACAGCCTCTTTGTTGATCCTGATCTCCATAAGTTAAACTGGTTCAAAGACTTATCTAAAACTAATAGTTACTTTAATAGAATCGGACTGAATACGTTTTATCAATGGGTTCCAACAGTCTTAGAGAATGGATAACAGTATATCTTAAAGGCTTAGCTATGGGAGCTGCAGGAGCCGTACCAGGGGTTTCAGGAGGCACTATCGCCTTAATCACAGGTATATATCAGAGGCTTATAACCTCGTTAACCTCGGTAAACAAGAAGAATGCCTGGAAGTTTTTACAAAGTTTCCAAGTATTAGATCTGTCTTCTCTTAAAAAACAGTTTTTAGAAATGGATTTACTTTTTTTGACTGTATTAGGACTAGGCATCGTTACCGCAGTAATAACTGTATCAAACTTAGTTGCTTACCTGCTAACATACTATCCTATACCTACTTTCGGATTCTTTTTCGGACTTATACTGGTTTCCGCAGTCATACTATCTAAAAATGTTGATATATCCTCTGGAAAAACCAGGTTTGCAGCTTTATCAGGATTCTTAACTGCTTTCTTGGTCTCAGGTTATGCTACAACCGCTTTAGGTAGTAGTTTGCCAGTAGTATTTTTTGCAGGCATGTTCGCTATAAGTGCTCAAATCCTTCCCGGTATCTCAGGCTCACTGGTTCTGATGATTCTAGGACAGTACGATTACATGGCTGAAGCCTTGTCCAAATTTACAGATTCAGTTTTATCGTTCTTCATTAACGGCAGTTCAAAAGGTTTATTGGAGACAGCGCCGCCTGTTGTAACCTTTGTTTCAGGAGCAGTTATAGGATTGTTTACGGTAGCGCATGCTGTACGTTGGTCTTTAGAGAATCACAGACAGGTTACAGTAGCTTTCCTAGTCAGCCTGATCTTCGGGGCTTTAAGAGCGCCGGTTGAAGAGACACGGCAGATAGTACTTGATCAAGGTCTTACATGGTTACAGGTTTTACCGGAGTTCACTGTGTTAGCTTTAGTTGGAGGACTGTCTATTTTTGTACTCGACTACTATACAGGTATGATTGAGTACTGAAGACTTTCAGTATTTAGATTCTCTTCTCTCTGCTTGTTCTAAAGAGCTTTGTATCTGTTCGTTAGCATTTTGGCCGACCATATCTTCATGACCGGGATAAAACGTGTCGACATCTAGAGTTGTTATTTTCTTGATTGAGTTGATTAAAAGCTCTCTGTCTCCTTCTTCTAGATCTGTTCTTCCGAAACCGCCTTCAGGAAAGATTAAGTCTCCGGTAAACAATATTTTTTCTTCCTCAGAGTATAGACATACTGAGTCATCTTTATGTCCGGGTGTATGGATTATCTGAAACTCTGTATCTGAAAGTGTTAGTCTATCATTTTCGGAGATTTTAACGGCGTCTACATCTAAGTTCTCAGGTTTGTAAGCATAGATTTCTGGAGAGTACTTTTCCTTAACTTTGGTTAGATTGTCTACGTGGTCGTAATGAGAATGGGTTATAACAACTTTATCAACTTCTTCAAGCTCTCTGATACTTTTCCAGGAGTCGCCTGTACCTACATCTACAAGTATTTTTTCAGAACCGTCTATATACCAGATGTTTCCTGTAAAGTCTTCAGCTTGTTCAGCAAGATTGGATATATTCATAGGAATTAGTTTATGAACCAATGTTTAATTTATCTTATCCGGTAACGCATTATTGCTGCTATACCGCTCATGTTCATCAGTCTCTGACCTTCTTCATGGTCAGTAGATATTATTTCAATATCTGAGCTCATCTCTTCAGCTTTCTCAGCTAATACATCTACGATGTCCTGCATCTCTTCCAGATCCATGTCTTCATTACATTCGTCACATTCTACGGAGTCGCTTATATGTGGCTCTTGTTCATATACGTGTTTTTCGTGGCCGTTAGGACATTCGTAGGTTGCTTCAAACATTTCTATATCTTCTGATATAAGCACTGTTTCTACAGCACCCATTTCTAGAGCTTTCATAACCTGTTCCCGGCCGTATTCAGACTTACCGTTCTCTTGTTTAAGGTTCTGGAAAAACTCGTTAACCAGCTTCTTCTCTATGACAACTTCGGAGTCTTCTATAGAGTCTTCTGCCTTCTCTACAAGCTCTTCAAGCGCTTCCTCTCCAGAGTAGTTGAGAGATTCCTGTGCTATAACTCTTTCTTCTAGTTCGTTATGGAGATATCCATCATTCATTATCTTGTCTTTAGTGAATCCAGGACCTCCTACAATTATTCCTAACAGTTTTCCTTCGCGAGCCTTATCCATGAAAGCGTTCTTTGCCTTTTCAGCGATATCAGACATAAACGTTTCATACATGGATTTACGTAGTCGTTCGAAACGTTGTGCGGACTGTCCTCCTGCACGAGTCTTACCAGGAACGTTAGACTCCATCGAGTAAACAGTTTTAACACGTGAGCCTTGTAGGTAGCCGATTGCAGCCTCACTTTTATCTGCTACAATCAAACCGTAGACGCGGTCGTCTACAACCATGTTTTTCAAAGGATCTAAGACAAACTCTTTGTCACAACGGTAGCGCCGGGATTCTACAGGCTGTGGAGGTATTACTTGCCATAGCTGGATATCCGGTCTTCCTTCCTGTTCGGAAACATTTCCTGAGAAGAATACGACCCCGTTCTCTGGTGTTACAGGTTCTTCTTTCACTTTTCTTCCAATTTTATCGAGTGCAGCCTGAACATTTTTTCTAGTGTTCTTAGATTTAATGTTCTTAGCTTCCGAAGCCTCAGAAGTCACAAAATCAGATATTTTTGCCATATCGTAGCCAGCTGGTATGTAAAGACTGACTAACTCGGTATTTCTACCTCTAATATCTTCAAGCTTCTTTATCAACCGTTTAAGCTCGTACTTTGACATTTCTCGGTGCTTTTTATCTTGGCTCATAAACATACTTGATGTAGAAATTCTTTTATTAACCCAGAATCTATATAGAATTTCCTAGAGTATGGTGCTATACGAATCCGGAAATCAGATCCTAATATAACTTTTTACATGCTGTCTAATATTATGGCCTTAGATAGAATAACGTTTAGTAGAGGAGATTCTAAAGCAGAAAGATTCGGTTATCTAGAATATGCAGATATAACTTGTCCCTTAGGTTTTTTGATGAGGTAGATAACGGTAAGAGAATATTCCAGGGGTCAGTTCATTCTTATCTTCACGGACTTCCAAACGCATCTCAGCCTACGGCAGTTAGATGTCTTGAAATAGCTATCAAAGAAAAGTATAGAAGAGAAGAAAATGAGGAACCTTCTGATAATCTCAAAAATTTAATTGATTGGTCTGGAGATCACTTGGGAGCCTACACAGAAATACAGCAAGGTCTTAGGCTGATGAGAAATTATATACATGAAAATAAATTGGTAAAAGAGGTAGATGCGCTGGAATCTATTAGACATACTGCAGAATTTCTGAATAAACTTTTTCCTCCTCCACAAGAAGAAGTAGAGTATGAACATAACTGTCTTTATTGTGAGAGCTCTTTCATGGGGACTAGAAAACCTAAAGAACTTATCTTAGGTTATGAAATGGAGAAAAAATGTACTAACTGCAATAAGATAAACGGATATAGGTTCTTAGGAAGCAGCTGGTGAAGTTACTTCTTTATAGCTATGCCTCATTAAACCAGCCTTCCAACTTCTGTTTTGACAGTAGCTGGTAGTCGTTGTCTTCCGTAAAGATCTCCATACACCAGGTTCCTTCGAAGTCTTCTAATCTATCGATTAGAGGCTGGAACTCAATCTCTGAGCTTCCAAGCGGTAGATGCATATCTCGTCCTTCACGTGTATCGGTCAAATGAAGGTGTGAAATCAGGTGGGAGTATTCTTCAAGAAATTCTTCTGTTTCTTCCTGTCCGGCTTCTGAGAAAGCATGTCCTGTATCGAAACACATGGAAACATTTAGTTCTTCAAGTAAAGGTCCTAGCTCAAACAGTTCTAATCCTCTCCACTGTCCAAGATTTTCGAAACAGACTTCGACTCCGTGTTTCTCTCCTAGTTTATCCAGTTTTTCGATTTGTTCAGGAAGTTTTTCTATCTCATCCTCAGCATCATCATATCGCATATCGGCGTGTGCCACAACTTTTTCTGCTCCAAGCTGTTTAGCGAACTTCATCATACGTTCATGGTAGTTCAGAAGTCCTTCATTGATCTCAGGTACTGAGGTGGATAAAGGCTGTTTGAAAGGTAAGTGAACTGTTATTTCAAAATCTTTGTCTTCTAAAGCCTTTCTAACCTTTTCAGATTCTATCTCTTCTACAGGTCGTTCATGTTCTCCTATCCCGAACTCTATGAAGTCAAATTCTTCTGAAATAGAGTTTATATGTTCTATTAGATCTCCTTCTGGACCTAGACTGATTCCTATCATTTGACTACTACCGTTATGTTTTCTGTTTCAATCATTTTTCCTTCTCCTTGGAATGTTCTTTCTTCTCTAACGTTAAACATCTCTGGTTTGAGCTGTTCATCTGCTACTCTAAGTCTTCCGTCCATGAGGTTCCATTCATTGTTTTCAAGTGCTTCTTCGATTTCTGATACTTTGTCGCCGTATTTAGGACCTGCTTTCGAGTAGTCAAGCTTTATCTCCACGATTTCGTTCTCTGTTTCTGGCCGGTTTTCTTTGTCTAGTTCGAGTTTCTTTACGTGCATTACTTCTTTCACTGCTTCTTCAAAGCCTTCTATATCTCCGTAGACTGTTACTTCTTCTAGTTCTGCGGTTGGAGACATCTGGTTGTCTGACTTGTATTTTCTGAGTGCAGAGATTACTTCTATAGCTGTCTCTCCTTTCTGGAGGTCTGCTTCTAAGCCAAGTGTTTCAGGCCATTTGGAGTTGTGTATGCTTTTCTTTGAGTACATGTCGTTCCAGATTTCTTCGGTTACGTGTGATAGGAACGGTGCGAAAAGCTTTAGGAATGTTTCATGGCACCGGGAAAGCGTGTATTCTGCGGAAGGATCTCTTTCTTCGTCTAGTCTCTGTTTTGCGATTTCTAGGTAGTTGTCGCAGAAGGTGTTCCAGAAGACGTGTCTTATATGGTCTCTTGCTTTTGAGAATTCGTAGTTCTCCATTTTTTCTGTTGTAAACTCTACGAGTTGGTCGAGTTCTGCGAGCATCCAGCGGTCTAGTTCTTCTAGGTCTTCTTCATCTATCTCTCCGCTTTCTGGTACGAGCATCTCTACTAGTTTTGAAGCGTTCCAGAGTTTACGGATAACTTTCTCTCCAGAGACCAGGTCTTTTTCTTTGAATGCTAGGTCGTCTCCTACCTGTGTTCCTGCACTCCAGTAACGTGCTGCATCAACAGGATACTCTTCAATAACGTTCTGTGGTAGCACTACGTTTCCACGGCTTTTACTCATTTTCTCCCGGTTTTCGTCTAGTACGTGGCCATGGTTCATTACCTGTTTGAAAGGTACTTCGCCGGTATGTTCAATACATTTTACAACTGTGTGGAAAAGCCAGAAGCTGATGATGTCGTGGCCCTGGTAACGTAGATCGAACTGGTAGAGCTCCGGCCTCTGAAGTTCTTCTCCGTCCCACTTGGCGTTGATTAGAGGGGTTAAACTTGATGTCGCCCATGTGTCTAGTACGTCGGTCTCCGGCTTATACTCTTCCGGGTTGTCGACAGGCGGTTCATCCTGTAAAGGGTCTACCGGTAGCTGCTCTTTCTCAGCTACAACAGGTTCTCCGGTTTCTTTATGGTACCATACAGGGATCGGTATTCCGCTGTCTCTCTGACGGCTGATACACCAGTCCCACTGTAGTCCTTCAATCCAGTTTTTGTAACGTGTAAACATTTTCTCTGGATACCATTCCATCTGTTCTCCGGCTTCTAAGTATTTTTCTTTATTTTCTAAAACCTTGATGTACCACTGAGGTTTTACAAGGAACTCAATAGGTGTATCACATCTTTCATGTGCTTGAACGGTGTGAGTTATCTTTCTTTTGTCGAGCAAGAACTTTTCTTCGTCTAGGTCTTTCACTATTTCCTTCCTAGCTTCTTCGGTAGTTAATCCTTCATACTCGTTAGCTTCCTCTGTCATTACTCCGGATTCATCTATTGCGACTCTTAGGTCGAGTCCATGCGCCTGGTACCATTCAATATCGTTCTGATCTCCGAAGGTACAGCACATAACGATTCCTGAACCTGTCTCCATATCGACTCTTTCATCTTCAATAATCGGTACTTTCTGGTAGAATAAAGGTACTTTCGCCTCTTCACCGACTAGATGCTGGTTTTCCTCGTCGTCAGGATGTACAAATACTGCTACGCAAGCCGGTAAAAGTTCTGGTCTGGTTGTTGAGATAGTGAAGGAGTCGCCATCAACAACATCGAACTCTATATCATGGAAATGAGCTTTCTTCTCTAAGTCTTCTGTTTCAACCTGGCTTATAGCGGTCTCACACTCTGGACACCAGATTGCCGGAGCTTTTTCACGGTACTGAAGATTTTTTTCATGTAAATCAAGGAAAGATAGCTGACTGATTTTCTGTACACGTGGCTCTATAGTCTTGTAGGTATTGTTCCAGTCCATTGAGAATCCGAAGTCTCTCATAAGATCTTCGAACTCTTCTTCATAGTCTTCACAGACTTTACGTACTTTTTTCTGGAACTCTCTACGTGTAAAGTCTTGATGCCTTATATCTAGTTCTCTTTCAGTAAGTCTTTCAGAAGCGATACCGTTGTTGTCATAGCCGAAAGGATAGTAAACGCTTTTACCCTGCATTCGTTCAAAACGTGCTTTGAAATCAGCTAAAGTATTTCCGTACGTATGCCCGAAGTGTAGATTGCCTGATACTGTTGGGGGAGGTGTGTCTATAGAGAACACTTCTTCACTGTCGCCAGGTTTTTCATACTTGTAGGTTTCTTCTTCAATCCATTTTTTACGCCACTTCGGCTCGATAACATCTGGTTTATATTCTCCTTCAGGCATTTTGGTATCAGCTCTTGAAAAAACACTGTTTAGAGAATCTTAAAAGGTTTTTACTTAGGGAATCAGAGCTGCCAGTTTAGAGGAAAAACATGAGATGGTTTATATTGTTTCAGCAGTATAGTAAAGGTAGATGAGTCAGGAAGCTGAAGACCCTGAAGAGAAATCAGAGGATTACTCTCTGGAAGAGTTCGATAGTACTTTACAGCTTGGAGATACAGAGCTGAACGGCGTCCCTTATGATGAGATAATCGATAATTATGGTTCAGATGATGTTGATCAGATTGTATTCCACGGTGACGCTTCCAAAAAAGAGGGTAAAGACGTTGGCACGGTTTCTCCCGATGTATATTTTAATCAGTTGAAAGAGACGTACCAAGATTTGGATAAACTAGGCGAGGAGCTGGATGCAGATGTTCTGGTTCTTCCAGGAAACCATTCTCCAATAGAAGGTTCGCATGGTTATGAAGAAGGTAAGGATAAACAACATGTTGAGTATGTTGAGAAAATGCTCGAAGAGGAATATGAAGAGTTCTCAGAGTATGAAGGGAACGCATATGAATTCTTTATAGATTTACATGAAAATCTTACAGATTTAACAGAAACTGAGTATGAGACAGAAGAAGGTAACACGATAATAGGTATGTCGGACCATTTCAGTCCTGAGATAGATACTCAGAATTATGAACTTCTCAAAGTAGGTGAGGATATAGAGAAGCTGGGTTATGATAGAGAAGAGGTCGCTGATAAATTATATGAGTTACAAGATAAAGATGGAGCGGATAACTCTAAAAGAAAGATCAAAAGTTTTTTCGATAAACCGAAAGTAAAGTGGTGGATTCAACCAGTTGGTTCTGGCCCGGTAGACGCGGCGAAAGAAGAGAATAAGGAGGTAGGGGACATCGATCCTGAAAATATAACTAGAGAGACTATAGAAAATCTGCCTGAAGATGTTAAAGAAGAAATTATGACTTCAGAGCACCAGCAGTATCTACAGATGGTTGATGAACATATGGAGTTAAGTGATGAAGAACAGAAAGCGTTTAGGGAAGAAGTTGCTCGTCTGGGAGGCAGAATAGAAAATGCGGACGGGAAGGTGCATGTAGTCCACCATTCAACACCATACCATAGTGACCGAAATCAGTATGGTTCCGTAGTGCTCGCAGATGCTATAGAGAAACACGGAGATAAAATTGAGGTTGTCAGCGGAGGACATACTCATGGAGGTAAAGGCGAGTATAAATTAGGAGGTGTACATGTCCTAAACGCCGCTGAAACATACTCCGAAATTGGCTTAGGAGAAAAGTTACATACGGAGATAAATAAGATGGATGTTGAAGAGCCTGCGAGAAAACACCACGAACCTACTCCTGAAGAGGAGGAATCTCAATACCGAAAAGTGTTCGAAGAAATAGAGAGTTTGGGAAGTCTTGAAGAATTCTTTTCTAGACAGGAAGATAGACATCGACAGATGCTTGATAGTGCGGCAGAAAGAGGTCTAGTGCCTGAAGAGGAAAAGGATCAGGAGTGGGAGAAGATGAAAAAGGCTCTCGAACCGCAAAGAGAAGAAATTAGGGAAATGTGGGAATCTGGCGAGTATGAACAGTATTTAGAAGAAGATGAAGAAAGCGAAGAGTAATGTTTCAGAAGCTATCTAGACTCATATTACCAGGATAGGTCATATTGTCTTCTGCAAAAACTACTTTACAGTCAACTTCTTTTTTCAGCCAGTTTTCTTGTTTTTCCAGGTCTGATTCTAGAAACTTGTAGCCGAAATGTGTTAGGATAATAGTTTGAGGATCCGTCTTCTCTACTATCTTAGGTATGTCGTTTAGGTGAGTGTGTGACGGGATTTTACTATCTTTTGGTCTTGCACAGTAAACTACTAGTGTGTCGCAGTCTTCATAGAACTTGGTTAGTTCTTCTGAGTATTCTGTGTCTGTCCAGAACCCTATTGTTTTGTTTTTGTTTGATATTTTAAGGCCTTGAGTCTTTGGGTCTGAGTGGAACATTATTTGGCTTTCAATTTTTATGTCTTTGAACTGGTGTTCGGAGTTTTCTTCTAGTTTTTCGACTCTACTGCAAAGGTTTTGGTGATAGTTGGATACTGCTTTCTCTATATCTGAGAAGCCTTTCAATACAGTTTCGTTAGCGAACAGTGCTCCGGGATTTTCGTAACACTCCGTAATCATCTCTATTACTGGTTCTGCGTCGTTACAGTGGTCTGGATGGCCATGAGATGTTATTACTGCTTCTGTTTCTTCAGGGTTATCTAATTCTTTATTGGCGTAGATTAGGGCTCCGGGTCCTGGATCGATATGTAGCTGTGTTTCTTCTGTTTTGAGTATTATTCCGGCGGTTCTGCGTTTCTGTCTACCTGTTACGTATCTTCCGCCTCCGGTTCCTAGAAAGGTTAGCTTCATTGTTTAGGACTGCGAGAGTGAAGTTTTTTAACCGATTCTTCTTTAGATTTAAACAGTTATAGGTATAACATATTTTATCATGGGTTTACCAGAGATTAAGGATATCTTGGAAGGAGAAGTAATGACATATTATGAGATAGATCTTCCCAGCTGCTCACAAGAATATAACCTCAAAAGACTAGATTTTAGAGAAGATAATACTCAGTACACTCTTTATAGTATACTGGAGGGAGAGGATGCTAGAGGAGGTTTACTGATGAACGAAGATGGTGAAGTAGAGCGTGTCGAAGGTTATACTGGTTTTGATGACTTTAAACAGGACTGGGATGTTGTAAGAGGTTCGGGACAGGATATTCCTTTGTTTACTGAGGACTTTCTTTCAGGAACTTATCCTGATACTGCGGAAACCTACCGCTAAGTTTGTAGCTTCTTTTTATTGGTCTGGCTTATATTCTGTTTTTTGCTGTATTCTACCACAACATTTATATGTTGTTACTACTAAATAATAACATATGAGAGTGGTTCAAAAAATGTACGAAGATGTTGCAAACAAAGACCTAGAAGATCTTAAGAACCAAGTTGGAAGCGGAAAAACCGAGTTAAAGAAGATGAAGATATACACGGTGTAAAAATGACAAACTGGATTATAGACGAAGACTTTGGCTATGAGGAGTCAGAGCTGAGAAGAACACTAGAGACTGAAGACTACCTATTTGAAGAAGAAAAAATAGGAGACAGTAAAGAACCAGACTACACAGTAATGAGAGCATTCGATCAAGAACAAAATCTCTTATCTGCAACAACATACAGGGCGGATGGAGACAACCTAGAAAACGCTTCAGAAGAGCTTGAACTAGGAGAATTCGAATATGAAGAGCCAGTAAGACTTCTAAATAGAATCAATAGAGATAACTATGGTCAGGATTCAGAAAATAAAACAGTTGCGGATGGAGGAGTAGACCCGCTCTTCTAAAAAATCTTATATCTCTCTTTATTTATGAACAGAAAACACGATCTACCTTGGAAACTAGAAGATCTCAACGGAGCTAATCTGTCCGACAACAGAACTTATGTCGAGAGAGAAGAACTTAACAATTTAGCGGAGCCTTACGACCATCACTGCCAAGAAAACAAGATAATCTTAGGTGATGGGAAAAATATCTACGAATTAAAAATAAATGCGGAATTACCTGGCTCAGAAGACCTTTTCGACGTTACAGGTTCATGCTTAGGCGTATGCAACCCTGAAAAATATCAAGGCTTAATGAAAGAAGAAGAAGGCTTCGAGGCAGTCATAGAATATGTTACAGCTCCAGAATACAAGCCAAGATACGACGGGGAAATGGTTATCAGTAACCTGGAAGAGGTGCCGAGATACGTTCCGGAGAAAGGACTGGTCTACCCAGAAGTAGAGACTGATAGCTACGGCGATGTCAATAATACCGATTTTGCCAAAGGAAAAATTCTGGAAGATTAAACGGCTTTTTGAAAAAATCCATTAAAACCGGCTTTGTTCGAAAAGTAGTTTCTGTTCGAAAACCTTATTCTGTGTTCAAAAAATCCGTGTTCAAAAAGGGTTCTTGGACGAAGCCCGACTTAACCACAACATTTATAACTTGTTGTGACTAACTAGTAACTATAAGGTGGACAAAAATGCTAAACACATCAGTCGATAAAATAGGTCAAGACCTGCAAGAACCTACCGTAACAGAACAAGATATAAACGAATACCAAGGAGAAAGTGACTTCAACCTGACAGACTACAGAGAAGTCGCAGTAACAGAACAAGAGGGTGTTTACGGATCCAACTGTACTCTCAACGGAGAGGTAGTAGAAACATTAACAGGTGAGGACATAAAAGGAATTCTCTCTGTAAGTGAAGAAGGAAACGGCAAAGGCCAATTAAGTACTGATACAGTTGATGAAAAATTTGCTGCATGGGATATGCCTTATGCTGTAACAGCAGAAGGATACCTGCAGCCAAGAGAAGGGCAGTCAACAGATACAGTCTACCAGTCTCCTTTCGCAAACGATCCAATCGACAGAATCGATTAAAAAACTTCAACCCTACCTTTATTTTTCATTTATTATGAAAGAAGCATTACTCCTCATACATCCTCATTACGGGTATGACCAAGGAATAACGGAAGAAACTGTTTTAGAAGTCTTAGAAAGCTTTGAGGGTGATAAATACTGTGTATATTCAGAGAGTAACTCGAGATGTGACAGGCCTTACGGTGATTCTGTAGCGTATACAGATATATTTCCGGAGGATAAGTCCCGAAGCGTTAAGAAGGGGAAAGGATTTCCGGATCAAGAAGAGATAGAAAAACTGCTTCAAGATTACGACCACATCCGTTTTGGAGGAGGATACCTCAACCAGTGCTTGAAAGCCTCTTATCTCCGGTTTGAAGAGTCAAGAAACGAGATTGGACAAGACACAGATTTTAGTATTGCTCCAGAAATAACTTACTACCAGACAGGTATGGGAAAAATGTATACTGGAGAGCATTTAATGGACGTGACGGGCGAAGAATACGTTTTAGACTGTTTGGAACCTCTCAAACCTTCTTTTAAGAACATAGAAAGATAGAGAAAAGGTAAGTAAAAACTCTTTCTACTTGACTTTGCTCCCTGTCTTCATATCTTTCTCAGGTTGCAGAAGCGCAACGTTGTCTTCCTCATCTTCTGCAGCAAGCATCATACACTCGCTTTTCTCTCCTCTAAGCTCCGCAGGCTCAAGATTAGCTAGTACAACAACTTTTTTGCCTTCAAGCTCTTCCGGTTCATAATGGTTCTTTAAACCGGCACAGGTCTGTAGCTCTGTTTCCCCAACATCAATCTTTACTTTGTAAAGCCTGTCCGCATTAGGATGATCTTCAACAGTTAAGACTTCTCCGACTCTGATTTTCATGTCCTGGAAATCTTCGAAACTTACCGTATCTGTGTTGTAAACATTTTCCATATTATCTTCTTCCTCTTCTTGTTTGTCTTCAACATCTATCTTTTCAAACAGTATCTCCCGTTCTCCAAGCTCATGTCCTGACTCAATACCGCCGAGTAAAGGATCTAATAGCTCGTTGAATCCTTCTTCGGTATGTATCTCTGTATTAAGCATTTCTCCGATTTTTTCGCTGGTTTCTGGTGTAAACGGATAAAGTGTTACGCCTAGAGCTCGGATAAGTCTTACTGCGACATGGATGGTTTCATTTCTTCTATCTTCGTTGTTCCATGGCTCTTCTTCTGAAAGATACCGGTCTCCAAGTCTTGCAAGCTCTATAGACTTGTCCAAAGCCTCTTTCAAGTTATGGTCGTCGAACTGTTTTTGGTACTCTTTAACTATTTCCTCGGCTTCGCTGATTACTTCTTCATCTCTGGTTTCGAGATCTGCTACAGGAACCTTGTTGTCAAACCACTGCTCTGTCAAACTTAGAGTACGGTTCACGAAGTTTCCTACTGTATCGTTGAGAGTATTGTTGATTTCTTTCTCTAAGTCGTTCCATGAAAACTTGGTGTCATGGTTTCTAGGGATGTTCCGGGCTAGATAAAATCTCCAATAGTCTGTAGGATACATTTCTAAAGCATCTTCAGTACTTAGACCGGTACCTTTAGATTTGGAGAACTGTGCGTCTTCCGCCATCAAGTACTGCTGTATAAACTCGTAATGAGGCAGACTATACTGCTCCTCTTCAGTTGAGGCGCCCATCAACATACTTGGCCAGATAACTGTGTGGAAAATAGTGTTGTCTTTACCTATAGAGTAGTAGACATCACTTCTATCGTTAATCCAGTAGTCTTTCCATTCTTCGTTGTCTTGGAAAAGCTCTCTCGTAAAACCTATATAGCCTATAGGTGCGTCAAACCAGACGTAGAGTACTTTCTCTCCGTAAACTGAGGAGTCTAGTTTCGGTACATCTAAATCTTCATTTTCTATACGGTTGTTAACCCTCTCCACAGGTATACTGAATCCCCAGTCGATATCTCGGGTTATAGCTCTTTGTTCGGTCTCTTCTATAGCGTTCTGTACTTCTTTGTAGGATGAGTCTGGAACCGGTTTTGTCTCCGCGTTCTCCAGCCATTCCTCTAGATTTTCTTTGAACTGAGGAAGATCTAAGAAAAGATGAGTTGTCTCTTTAAACTCGATATCTGTAGCTCCGGAGATAGTTGAGTAAGGATTTACTAGTTCTTGAGGCTCTAAAAGTGTTCCACATTCGTCACACTGGTCTCCTCTAGCGGTTTCACCACATTCATGACAGTCTCCTTCCACATATCTGTCCGGAAGAAATCTTCCGTCTGTCTCAGAGTAAGCCATTTCTTGAGTATTCTCTTTTATGAATCCGTTACAGTAAAGCTCTACAAACATATCGTGTGTCTGTTTACGGTTATAATCTGAGTGAGTGTCTGAGTAAATAGAGAAATCTAGGTTAAATCTTTCTAATACGTCTTTAACTTTCTCATGGTTCTCCTCTTTCAGTTTTTCCACAGGCATATCTCTTTCCAGCGCTTCCAAAGCAAGAGGGGTGCCGTGGACATCACTTCCACAGATAAATACGTTGTCAACTCCTCTAATATCTAGATATCTGTGGAATATATCTGCAGGAAGCATGCTTCCTACAATATTTCCTAGATGTGGTACGCCGTGGATATATGGTAATGCTGATGTTACTGTTACTTTTCTGTTTCCGGAGATAGTGGTTTCACCTAAAGAAGTTTTTACCGTATAAATTCTTTAAACTACTTGACTTTTTTCAACCTGTTTGGCTGTAAAAACTATCTGTTGAGCGAAAACCAGGTAGAACAGGTTTTTAGGATTCAGAAAATTTTATGCCGACTGAAGCCGATAAATGTTGTTGAAAACAAGTTATTTAGGTTATAACGTGTTATGAAGCTATATTCTAACGTTTGGAGCACCAGGGTTAGGTTTTTCAATTCTGTTGGATAGAGAGCATTATGGAGCAGAAAAAGACTAAAATAGTTGCTACTATAGGACCAGCATCGGACTCTAAGAGAGCAATAACCGAATTACTAGAAGAAGGAGTAGACGTTTTCAGATTCAATCTTTCTCACGTAGACCATGAAACCCACGGGAAAATATTTGATAGAGTTAGAGAAATATCGAAAGATACTGCTTTGATGTTAGATACTAAAGGAACTGAAATAAGACTAAGAGATGTTGAAGAAAATACAACTATTTCAGGAGGAGATAGTATAGAGATAACTTCGGAAGAAGTAAAAGGTAACAGCAGTCGACTAGCCGTAAATCAGGAAGGTTTAGAAGAAAGGTTAGAGGAAGCCGACAGAATTATTCTAGGAGATGGAAAAATTGTTCTAAGAGTTCAAGAAGTTGAAGAAAAAGTAAGCTGTGTTGTAGAAAACGGCGGAAAACTAAGCTCTCAACAGTCGGTTAATATACCGGGTAAAGATGTCGGTCTATCAGCTCCTACCCCGAAAGATATAGAAGATTTAGAGTTTGGGGCTGAGAAAGGTTTCGACTTTGTAGCGCTGTCTTTTGTGAAAGAGGCTAAAGACGTAGAAGAAGTTAGAGAGTTTCTGGAACAGAAAGGATCTAACGCAGATATAATATCCAAAATAGAGCATTTAAAAGCAGTAGAAAACTTTGAAGAAATACTAGAAGCTTCTGACGGAGTCATGATTGCTAGAGGAGATCTAGGTGTTGAAGCAGATCCTGCAAGAGTGCCTATAATACAGAAAGAGTATATTAGAAAAGCTAACGAAGCCTCCAAACCGGTTATAACTGCGACACAGATGCTAGAGTCGATGGTAGAGAACCCTATGGCGACTCGAGCAGAAGCAGCCGACGTTGCAAATGCTGTAATGGATGGTACCGATGCAGTAATGCTTTCAGGAGAAACAGCAATAGGAGACTATCCGGTTGAAGCAGTCAAATTTATGAAAGAGATTGTTGAAGAGGTTGAATCATCTAAAAAGGATAGCATCCACCACACTGTAAAACAGAAGTCTGAAACAGTTTCAGAGACAATTTCAAAAAACGTATGGCAGTCAACAAAAGATCTAGACGCGAAGTTCATAGTAGCTCACACGTCTTCAGGCTCTACAGCCAGAAATATTGCTAAATACCGTCCTGATAAACCTATAATGGCGTTTACAAATAAGGAAGAGGTTAAGAGAAAGCTGAACTTGGTTTGGGGTGTAAAACCGTTTTACTCGGAACTCTCTGACTCTGTAGACCGAATAGTCTATAACTCGGCGGAAACGTTATACGATAAAGGCTTTGTGGACGAGGAGGACTTAATAGTTTTAACGGCAGGAGTACCTACCGGAGTATCAGGAACCACAAATATGATGGAGATAAGAAAAATTGGAGACTTACTAGAGGAAGTTTAGATATGCCTCTTCAGTCTTGTTAAGCTTGAGAGACCATAATCAGGTTCTCTAAAGTCTTCAGCTTCTTTAAGGTCGTCTCTGTCTACATCACCAGACATTACTGCTGCAGTAGCCATGCCAAGACGGTTACCGGTTTCAATATCCGCGAATCGGTCGCCTATGAACACAGATTTCTCCGGGAAGTAGCTGAAATACTTTTTGAACTCTTTTCTGAATACTGAGCTCGGTTTACCGGTTAAAGTGGGCTGGGTGATAAAGTCTAAAGCTCTGTTGTAGGTTCCTTGATGTGGTTTAACCTGTTTCGTGGTTCTGAATGATGACTCTGTACTACATATTATTAGTTCGCCACCTTCATTCAGGATTTTGAACGCTCTAGAAAGTTTTTCATAGTTAAACTGTCTATCAAAACCTACGAGAACGGTTTCACAGTCTTGGGATACATCAATATCTTTCTCGTTTAATTCATCAATCAGTCCTTGTTCGCCGATAACATATGTTTTGCTTATGTTCCTTCTAGCGAGATAGTTTGCGGCTACGTATCCGGAGGTAAGTATATCTTCTTTCTCTGCGGGTATACCAAAATCTGTAAGTTTCTTAGCATACTCTCTTCTAGATAGCCGGGTGTTGTCTGTATGGAAGTAAACTTCTTTACCTGCTTCTCTAAGGCTGTCAATAGTGTCTTCTGCTCCTATAACTGTTTTATCCCAGTTCCAGATAGTCTTGTCAAGATCAAAGAAGAAGTAGTTGAGTTCGTCAAAATCCATACAAAGGTATTTTATCTTCAAAATTCTTATACGTGTTTAATATTCGGTACAGGTTTATACACCAAATTATTTTGACAATATAAGTTTTACAGCAGGATACCTTTTTGTTTAAAAGGTTTTAATACGTTTTTAGGTCGGGAAATATATCTTCAGAAAATACATTGTCTGGTTTGAAAAAGAACTTTGCAGAGAAAGGATCAAGGTTCGACAGTTTAGGAGAGGTACTTTTACTTGTATATCTTGCAGTTTTCCTGATCTATACCGTACACGGATCTTATATCATTGAACAAGGCAGTGATGAATGGTCGGTCTCAGGATATACAACCTCGGAGCCTGTTGAAGAATGGTACGGTAGCGAGCCTTTCCCGGAAGAAGACGAATTTGTTCTTTCTATGCACCAGTATGAAGGTGAAGGAGAGCAGAGCCTAGTCTTTTTCTCAGGCGCCGATGACTCCGCGGCAACAATAGCGCTTGACGATATTCCGGACGAATCTGGTGTAAGAGTATCGGAAGAGTCAGGAGACTTCTCACTCGCCCAGAGCCCTGAAGGAGACTGGAACTGGGGTTCAGGAAGCGTAGGAGGAGCTCTAGAGCTTCTAGGAGTATGGGAGACTTTGGAGATCGAACCTGATACAGAGCCAAGCCTTATATATTCAGGAGAAGATGGTGTAACAGATTTAGAGAGCGATGAGACTATAACAGTCACTTGGGAAGGGGTTCATCCTCCATATGATCCTGATGCTGAAGATGAAGAGGTTGTACAGTCTGAAGAAACCGAGATATCTGCTGTCTATGACCACGCAGAAGGAGATACAGGGTCAATGACGCTCTACAACGAATCAGATGACAGTGTTATAGAAGAATGTCTGGACTTAAGTCCTGGCGACAGATGTTCAACAGAATGGGAGCTAGACATAGATGAGAACGACTGGTACGGGATAGCTAGTGATGGTGAAGACAGTAGAAGAAGTCCTGTATGGCAAGTAGTTTACAACAACGAGCCAGAGATTGACGGACCTCAAAACCCTGAGGAAGGTGAAAGAATATACGATGACTCCGTAGTTCTTGAAGTTGATGTTGAGGATGAAGACGGAGACGACCTAGAGATAGAGTTCTACAAAAATGGTAGCCAAGCAGAAAACGTACAGTTCGTTGAGGATGGTCAAGGCACAGCCAGTATTGAGACTGATGTGGATAGAGGAGAGTACTATGAATGGTATGTAAACGTCTCCAACGACTATTCAACGATACAGAGTGATACTTGGAGCTTTGATGTAAACCCTCTTCCAACGATTACAAGTCCTGAGCCTTCGGATGGAGGTCTAGTAACTGAAGACGAAGTTGATATATCAGTTGTTGCAGACAGTGATGAGTATGATGAGCTTGATGTCTATTTCGAGAACCAGACAGGAGTAATAGGTAGAGAAACTATTGAAGCCGGGGAAAGAGCAGAACAGGAATGGAGAGGTCTTGATGTAGGAGAAACCTACGAATGGCAAGTAAACGTAAGTGACGGTTTTGAAAACCAGACTAGTGACGTATTCGAGTTCACAAGACTTACCTCGGAAAGCTACCGTGTTGACAAAGACCTGGAGTATGAGTATACGACACTGATTGTTACTGAGGGGGAAAGAGTAGATTTCTTGTTCACTGTTGAGAACAGAATTGATTCGAGTCAGACGCTTGAAACATTTTTAGAAGGTCCTAACCCTGAGTTTATCGATTCGGGAGAGTCGTCGGCAGAGTACTCTTTAGATCCTTATGAGAGTAGAGAGTTTCATATAGAGTTAGAAGCTGATGAACCTGGAAGTAAAGAACTAAGAATGATTACTCAAGACCAGAGAACCGGTATAAATACAACAGAAACTGTTCCTGTACATGTTAGGGAACATCCTCCGGTACATCAGGTAAGAGAGGTTCCTGGTATAGGAACCATTCAGATATTGCTGGTAGCTTTATTAGCTACTTGTCTTTATTTTGTACGACTCTAACTATGTAGCCTGCGACTCGGTTTCTTAACGTCTTTGAGTTGAACTCTTCAAACTCTTTGAGCTCTTCTTTGTTTTCATCGAAGTCTTCACTGAATCTTTCAGAGTCAGCGTCTACAAGATCTTTAGCTAGTCGTTTAATGTATGTAGGTCTTACGCGTCCCATCAACCACTAAGTCGAAGCCAACATTCTTAAACCACAGGGTCGCTCAATTTTTATAGATGAGAAAAATCCGTGAAACCTTGTACTCGGTTATACCTGAACAGGTATCAGCTAAGCTTGTAGCGGTTTATAGACTGTTTAAGATCTTCACTTTCTTCTACATCGTCTTAGTCGGTATGTGGATAATGATCACTAGAAGTATAATTATAGGAGTAATGTTCATGTTCTTCAAGTTCGGAACATTTTGGCTGACCGCGATATTCGCGTCTTCAACAGTTGCTAGCAGTATAGAGTAAGGAAATAGAAACCATGTTAAAAACTGGGCTACCAACTTAGAGTATATGGAAAGCCTTCTCTACCTCCCGGATAATGAGTACCAGAAAAGCTTTGAATCAGAAGTAACCAAAACTAAAGAAGACGACAAATACATAGTTTTAGAGAAGACACTTTTGTACAAAGAAGGTGGAGGACAGCCTTCAGACAGAGGAAAAATTAGCTGGAAAGACGGAGAGGCAGAAGTAGTTGACGTACAGAAAAGACAGGGAGAAGTAAGACACTACCTTGAAGGAGATATACCTGAGCCAGGAACCAAAGTTAACGGTGAGATTAACTGGGAAAGACGTTACAAACATATGCGGATGCATACAGCCCAACACATACTTTCTTGGGTGGTGCTGAACATGTTTGATGCTTCTACGGCCGGCAATCAAATCCATGAGGACTACTCTCGTATAGATTTCAAGCCTGTAGAGTTTTCAGAAAGAGATGTAGAGAAAATTGAGAAAGCAGCCAACTCACTTATACAGAAAGAGTTAGAGGTTGAAAAAAAGATGATGGACCGTGAACTACTTGAGGATAGAGTCCAAGAAGGCCGAACTAATATTGATATAATTCCTTCAGGAATCGATCCGTTGAGAATAGTGGTTATAGGAGGAGAAGATATCTGTCCTTGTGGCGGAACACATGTCGATAATCTGAAAGAGATCGGGAAGATAAGGATAACAAACCGGAAAAGTAAAGGAGCAAACGCTGAACGAATAGAGTTCGAACTAGAAGAGTAGCCTAGCTTATCTTAAGGGCAAATTTCTTTTCCATCTAATTTTATCTTGGCATCTTCTTCCAGGATTATAGGGACTTCATGTTTGAAGATTCCTATGACTCGAGTGTTTTCAAGTTCTAAGCCTTTTTCGCTAAGTTTCTTGAGAAGTAGTTCTCTTGGATTCTCTTTGTCAGCTACTTCATCGGTTAGCTCTGTCTTTATGAAGGCTATATCTTCGTCGCCGCGTGAAAAATCTATATCTGAACGTTCCATTATTTTTCGTAGTACTCGTTTGCTTTACGTTGTTTTTTGTCTTTCTGGCTTTCTGGTTTGTTGGCTCTTGGTCTCCCGGTTTCAGGATCTTTCCTGAATGTTATTCCTACTTCTTTTAGGAAGGTGTCCATGGCGTCTCCTATCTTCATTGGTTCTGTGGAGTATCCTTCTTTCCCGGGTTCTCCTTTGAATACTATTCCTCTGTCGGCCATGTAGTCAAGCATCAGTAGGTCGTGGTCGATAACCATTAACGGTTTCTCTGTTTTTCTTGCAAACTTTTTCAGCATCTTTCCCAGTCTTACACGTGATTCAACATCTAAGTATGCGGATGGCTCGTCTAGAAGATATAGATCTGCTTTTTTAGCTAGACAGATTGCTATACCTACTTTCTGTAACTCTCCTCCGGAAAGATCTTTCAGGTTGTTTTCATACAGTTTTTCAAGATCTAAAGGATTGGAGATCCTGTTTTCGAACCTCTTGCTGTCTATATTGGCGTGTTTTCTTAGTACTGTTTCTACTGTTGCGTCGCTGGCTTCAAGATACTGAGGCTTGTAAGATATTGAGATGTCTGGTGTTTCTCCTTCATCCGGTTTTACTGCGTCTGCCAGCATCTTGGCGAACACTGTTTTTCCTAAACCGTTTTCTCCGAAGATTGCGAGTACTTCTTCTTTGTGGATTGCACCTTCACAGGTCTCAAGTTTGAACTCTCCTTCTCCAAAGTCCTTCACCATTTCTGGGAACTCTACTACTGTATTGTTTCTTTCAACTTGGGAGCGTTTTGTACGGTTGAACTTTATCTCGTCGCCTCTGAAACGTACGTTGTGGGTTGGAAGGTAGCCTTCTAAGTAACGGTTTACTCCTTCCTTGCTTGATAGAGAGTCGGATACCATACCGTAGCTGGCTGGTTCCCCGAAAAAGATGTGTATATTGTCTGAGACTAGGTCTAGTGTAGCCAAGTCGTGTTCAACCACCATCACTGATTTTTCTTCTCCAAGTTTTCGGATCTCTCTACCGGTTTTTAATCTTTGTTTGACGTCTAGGAAAGATGAGGATTCGTCGAACATGTACAGGTCGACATCTTTCAGTATTGTTGAGGCGACAGCAACCCTCTGTAGCTCTCCGCCTGAAAGCTGTTCAAGCTCTCTATCAAGTAGATGATCTATATCCAATTTCTCAGCCACTTCTTCAACCCGGGTCTCATCAATTTTAGCTAGTAGCTCTCTTACCTTTCCATCGTAGACTTCTGGTAGTCTTTCAACCTGTTGAGGTTTGTAAGCTGACTCTATATTATTTTCAGTTAGTTTCTCGAAATGTGTCTGTAAACCGGTTCCTCTAAACTCTTTGGTTACTTCTTCTAGGTTTGGAGGGTTTTCATAGTCTCCAAGATTAGGCTCTATATCACCACTCAGTATTTTCAGGGAGACAGATTTTCCTATACCGTTTTCTCCTATTAAGCCTACTACGCGTCCTTTATCAGGTTCTGGAAGTCCGTAAAGTCTGAAACTGTTTTCTCCAAACTGGTGTATTTTTTCTCCTTCTTCATGAGGGAGCTGTATCATCTTGATAGCTCCATCGTAAGGATACTTGTTTATAGCCATTTTATGGGCTTCCATGACGTCTTCGTCGTCAATATGCAGTGTTCCTTCCTCTGTGAGGTAGAAGCCTCCTTCTTTACCTGCACGGTTTAAAGGATCGAAGTTGATTACTGTTTCACGAGCTATATCAGGCTCTATTTTCTCCTGGTCTATCACTACGATAAACTTTTTCGAGTTTTTCTCTGTTGCCATACTGGAAAAAACGTATAGAAGATTTAATTAAATAAGGTGGATATAGAAGTTAGAAAAAGATAAGTGAAGAGAATTATTTTTTATTCGAAGGAAAGCTGGTAGCTTTCTCCGGTTATCTCTCTAATAATCTCTTCGAACTCTTCGACTGAGAGATTGATTTTTCCGTCGTACTCTTCGTTGACTACGATCTTCTTACTCTGTCCTTCAGGAGAGAAGACTGTGTTTACTGACTCTACTTCTGCAGGGCTTAGTAGTCCTTTGATTGTTTCTAAGTGTTCTGGTGATTTTTCGACTACTCTTATTGATTTGTCGATCCTTTCCGCTATCTTTTTTACTATCTCTCCGCTTCTTCCAACGACTTTTGCACCGTCACCTTCAGCGGTTATAAGTACGATTACGTTCTCCATATCGAAGATTTTAAGGATTTCTGAGTCTCTAAGTGATGCGTGTTCGCTGCTTAGGTCTTGAAGTATACGAGATACTTCTACATCTGTTTCTGTTATTTCTCCGTTTTCCAGTTTTTCTTCGCACCCGCTGCAGAGCACATCACTCTTTAGACATACATTACATATTGGAGTCTTCATACAAAGAATTGGAACTATCAAGAATTAAATAGTTGAGGCGGACGACCTGTTTTTAGATAGCTGGAGGTTGCCGGTGTGAACTATCTCAAATTTTTTTGTCGTAAATCATTCTGATAGAGTCGTAAAGAGCTATTAGTGTTATAAGAAGTACAGAGTAGAAGATATAGTATATATTAACTTCAGAGAGTATGAGGCCGGCTGAAAGAGCTAAAATTCGGATATCCTGACCTATGAAAGGTGTTGTTAGCTCTCTAAGCTCTCTTGAGAATCCGTGTTCAATAATTTTAGTTAGTAAAACTGAGATTAGGGAAATTCCGATAAGATAACCAGGTATAATATCTGAGAAAACTACGCCTAGAAGTATAACTGCTTCGTATAGGGGAGAAATGAGGACAAGAGTCATTTTCATGTTCTGTGTCTTACTTCTTTTACTGGCTTCAGCAAGAGCTAGTCTCATAGTGAAAAATCCGGATAAGACCATGAAACCAGCTAAGAAGCCAGAATAACTTTCCAATATGTTGAAAGTTACTGCTGCAGCAAAAGCGAATAGGAATACAAGTGCAGAGTAGGTATAGAACTTTTGATCCTTCACATATCCGATATTTTGTAAAAACTGTTTTACGGTTTTCGATAGTTCTGAGAAATAAAAGGAAAAATTAGACCTCCGTATAGGGGGGGAGGGGAGTGTTCGTTGGAGACCGACGGGGTTTAAGTTTTCCATCGGCCTCCTTGAAGGGGACGGAGGTCTAAGGGGTATTAAAGGGGGAAATATTAGTTGTGAATATTATTTCATGACTTCAAGTCCTAAGTCGTTTACGTCGCTTACCTCGGTTTCTTGTTCTTCTTCTACTTCGCCAAGGACGTAAGGTGATTTTACTCCGGTTATAATTGATATCACTTGAAGCTTGCCTTCCAGTTCTTCTCTGACTCTTGCTCCCCAGATTACTTGTGCTTGAGGATCAAGATTGTTTTTGACTGACTGGCCTACGGCGTTGATTTCGTTGAGTGTTAGGTCTTGTCCGCCTGCTACGTGTAGAAGTGCTCCGTTTGCACCGTCGAACTCTACATCTAGTAGAGGGTTGGATAGTGCTTCATGGATTGCTTCTTCTCCTTTGTTGTTTGTGTCGCTTTCTCCGTATCCTACTACTGCGACGCCTCCTTCGTTCATGATTGCTTTGACGTCTGCGTAGTCTAGGTTGACAAGGCTTGGTTTGGAGATTGTTTCTGTTACGCCTTTGATCATGGTTGTGATTAGTTCGTCTGCCACTCCGAATGCTTGGTCTAGTGGCATGTCTCCGGCGATATCTAGTAGTTTGTCGTTTTCGATCACGATTGCGGTGTCTACGTGTTGTCTTAGTTTGTAGAGTCCTTCTTCTGCTTTACTCATTCTTGCGCCTTCGATTTCGAAAGGCATTGTGACTGTTCCGATTACGATACAGTCTTCTTTTTTAGCTATTTCTGCTAGAACCGGTGTTACTCCTGTTCCTGTTCCTCCTCCTAGTCCGCATGTTAGGAATACCATGTCTGCGTCTTTGAAGAGGTTGCGGAGTTCTGCACGGTTTTCTTCTGCTGCTCGTGCTCCTTTTTCTGGATGTCCTCCTGCTCCGAGTCCTTTTGTAAGGTCTCGTCCTACTAGGATTTTTCTATCTGCTGAGGACATTTCTAGGTGCTGTTTATCTGTGTTGATTACAACTGTTTCTGCGCCTTCTACATCTTTCTTTTGTATACGGGTGACCTGGTTGTTGCCTGCGCCTCCTGCACCGACTACCAGGATTTTAGCATCCTTTACGTCGTCCAGATTTTGAACGTCTTTTTTCGATTCTGTATTATTGATTATTGATTCCATTTGAACATCACGGTATCGTTATGCCTAACTTTTTTAAAGCAGCATATCTAATTCTACCTTAGAATAAACGTAATTTCAAGTCCCAACTTGAATGCCCAAATGTGATTTCGGATTCAATGCCCAACATCGAATCCAGTCCGATCGTACTCGCGCCCAAACGAGTGCTGATCAGTAGTCTCGAGTTCATGGCCCAACATGAACACAAGATTTATGTTATATTCTAACCTTTATTTGCCTAGTTTATAAAAGTTTGGCTATTTACCCACAATTTACGCTGTTCACTGAAGACGAACATGTACTGTTCATAACCGTTCACGAAGACCATTTAATCAGGATATAGCGTTATTTCATATGGTTACAAAAAGCTTCGCTCCAACTTTCAACATAACGATGGTAGGAAAAGACGAAGTCAAAAAAGTGGCTGAGAACGCAAGAATCAACCTTACCGAAGAAGAAACAGAAAAGTTCTCAAAAGAGTTTGAAACCATCCTAGAGGTCTTCAACAAGCTTGAAGAAGTAGATACAGAAAACGTAGAACCTGCCTTCCATCCGATCGATACAGACTCCGAAACACGTCAAGACAAAGAGGAAGAAACCTTATCAAAAGAAAAAGTCTTCCAGAATACAGACAACGAAGAAGAAGGATGGTTCAAAGGACCATCAGCATAAACTAGTTTAAACGTTTCTTATACCTTTCAAACTCCTCTCTACTTATATAACCTGCTTCAAAGCCGTTAGCTTTCGCTGCCAGCTCTGAATCCTTTAACTCTTCTGGACTCAGCTCTTCAAACTCCTCCATCAAATCCGAACTACGTAGATAATACTTTTGATGATAGTCTTCCGCATCAGTAAACGTTTCAAGCCTCTCAATACCGGTCACAGAGTTAGCTTTCTTAGACTCCATAGCCTTCTTTTCCTGATCTTCGGAGATGTAAAAGATCTTGGAAGCATACTGGCTTTTCCGTTTCTTACCATGATCATGACTGCTCCAGAAAACCTCTAGAAGCCTATCATAACTAATCTTTGAGGGATCGTACTCAACCATTACAACTTCTGTATGGTCGCCAAGACTATGGTAAGTAGGATTATCTTTCGATCCTCCAGCATAACCTACACGGGTTCTCACAACACCTTTCAACGAACCAAACAAGGCTTCCGGCTTCCAAAAACATCTCATTCCAAACACGGCTTTTCTCAAACTCATGTTAAACCAGTCTAGTATTCAAGATTTAAACAGTGGTAGGAAAAGTCAGTCCGAAACAGCGTATTTACTGGTAAAATCCTGTAAAGTAACAGCCTTCTCAATATTTTCCAAACCGTACTCTTCCAGATACTGCTCAATATCTGCCTGGTGTGCGGCACCAGCAACAAGCCATATTTCGCCTTCACGTTCCTCATAACCTCTTCTGACAGCCTCATGAAGCATGTATTTTGAACGTTCTAAACCGATTACTTCATGAGCTCCTTGATACTTCTTCTCCCCTCTAACCTTCTTCAAACCGGCTTTAAGGATACCTAGCTCGTAACTATTCCTCAAACTATCTTTAACGCCTTCAGGTTCGTAATCTTCCCGTCTTTCAATCTGGTTTTCTAGAAACTCTTCTCTCTCCATCAAACTATCCCTCCGTTTCTCAAAAAGATCTTTTCTGAAACGATAGGGCAGAGTATGAGCTTTGACATACTGTTGTAGCTGAGGAATGTTTTCCGGCTTATCAAGAGCATCCATAGAAGCAGACATAACCTGGTTTCTACCTCCTTCTTCGCTTGCACTCCTCCGTTTCAAGTTGTAAACGGTATCAATTATAGGTCCTGCAAAATACTTCTGTAAGTATTTACCGACCAAACCGGGTTCTCTGTCCTCTGTTATCCCTAGAAGTTTACGGTCATCCAACTCTTCCACATTATAACTGTCTTCGAAATAGGTGTCAAAAACTGTAGAGTCGAAACCGTCCTCCATGTACACTTTAGAGTCTTCAGAAATGTCTTCAATTTCGTCTCTAAGATAATCTCTAACATCATCACTCATCTTAGCAAAATACTCTTGACCATGTGCTATACCCGCCACATTTAGATCCATACGGAAATAGCCATTAGGCCCAAGCTCCAGTTTATAACTGT